>LLEP01000003.1_pt1 | contig 244968 bp, 295 predicted proteins | sample 595871 | NCBI WGS metagenome assembly LLEP01 (sample SAMN02919316, study PRJNA255460) | bioreactor metagenome | biome: chemostat; feature: culture 2012_25.2; material: sediment; isolation source: day64 25degC chemostat 2012 inoculated with Wadden Sea sediment taken from... | place: Germany... | reverse complement strand
GCCTCTGCGCTCCGCGGGCAAAACACCTTAGACTACGACGCTGAAGGCCTCGTTTGGACTTTAACAGCGCCTATGTCGGCCGTTGCTGTAAAGGACTAGTGAGCAGCTCTAATTTTTGAGCTCAGCCAAGCGTCGCTCCAGCCGCTGCATCAAAAAATCAACTTCTTTTTGCGCAAGTGACGATAGATCTGCCCCCGGTTTGCGCTGCGCCGTGTGGGCGATGACGCCGCGTTTTGCCAAAACATATTTACGCACAGCAAGGCCGAGCGCGGGTTGCTGTTCGTACCGCATCAACGGCAAATAGGCGTCAAACAGATCCTGAGCTTGATCATATTTATCGGCGTTGCACAGTCGACAAATCTGCACCATCATCTCCGGATAGGCAAAGCCCGTCATTGCCCCATCGGCGCCCCTTCGCATTTCTTCGGGCAAGAAAACGCCCGCATTGCCACAAAGGATCGAAACCCGTCGCCGTCCATTCGCCTCTGCTTCGCGCAGATCGGTGATTTTTTGCAGCCCTGGCCAGTCTTCGTGTTTTAACATCACGATCGAGGGGTGGTTTTCAAAGATTGTGCCCATGGTCGTCGAAGAAATGCTGACACCTGTCGCCAGCGGAAAATCTTGCAACACCATCGGCACTTCATCACCGATCGTGCTCACCACGTTGGCGTAATAGGCGATGATTTGTTCGTTGGTTTTCAAACCGCCGGGCGGGGCAACCATTACGCCTGCGGCCCCTTCATCCATCACCGCTTTTGTGAGCTCGCCAATGGCAGCAAGGCCGGGGGCGGAAACACCCACAACAATGGGCTTGCCATCGGCGCGTTTGATAATCTGCTTCGCTATGGACAAAGATTCAGAGTGGGTGAGTTTTGGTGCTTCGCCCATCATGCCTAGAATGGTCAACCCGTCGGCGCCCTTATCAAAATAGAAATCCACCATGCCATCTAGGCTGTTGCTATCGATGACACCGTTTGGCTCAAATGGTGTGGCGGCGATCACAAAAACGCCTTTGGTCGTGGGTGTGATTTTGCTCATGTTTTTAGTCCTCAAACCAATTGCTGTTGCCTCGGCGCACATAGGCACCATCACCCGGTTTGCCGCAAATCTTTGTGCCGTCCCAAACCAATTTGCCGCGCAAATAGGTTCGATCGACGGTCACGCTGAACATACGCCCGTCAAAGGGGCTCCAATTTAGATCATCATGGGCGGTTGCCGAATCCCAAACCATGGGCATGCGACTTAGCACCGCGAAGTCAGCGTCGGCACCCAATTGAATTGCCCCTTTTTGCGGCCACAAACCAAAAAAAACGGGCGGGACGTTCGCAAAGCATTTCTGCGGTGAGCACCGCCGCAGACAAGCCGCGCTGTTCGGCCGCGGTATAAAAACATGGGAGCAATGTTTCCATGCCGGGAATGCCCGCACCCGCATCAAAAATGGACGGGGTGAGCTTGTTGTCGATGGGCCAACTGGAATGGTCGGAGCTGATTAACGCGACGCGACCAGCCAACACCTCATCCCACAACGCATCAATCTCCCCAGGTCTGATCGGTGGGTTCACCTTCATTTTTGCGCCTAATGCTTCGCCGTCGGACTCTGGGTCAAACCATAAATAATGCACGCATAATTCGCCTGTGGCGCGGTATCCATCAAAGGCGTAATTGTCCACCAGCTGAAATCGCGCGCGGTGGTAAGAGTGTACAATATGCGCATGCGCATGCGCGGCGGCCCCCAATTCTAGAAATTGTGCAGTGGCTGACATTTCAGCCGCCGCTGGTCGACTCTCTGAATGGGCAACAAGTCCGTTCTTTCCTTCTTTTTTAGCCTTTTCCATAAAAGCGTGGACCATGTCCTGATCCTCATTATGTACGCCAAGCGGAATGCTAGTTGGGGCCAGGGCTTCAAAGATCTCCAATATTTGCGGCGTCTGAATGCGCGGAAAACGGATGGGATTGCTTTCAAATGTGGAGATCTTAAAGGCAACCACACCGCCAGCAATCAGGCCATCAATTTCGCCCATGTCTTGACCGGGCGCAACGGTGGCATAAAGCGCCATGTCCGCATAAGCCACCTCTTCAATCATACGTGCCTTTTGCTCAAGCCGTGCGACGGTGTTGAGCGGGTCGGGATTGTCATAGGGCATATCCACCAAAGTGGTCACGCCGCCTGCAATGGCGGAGCGGGTGGTGCTTTCAATACCGGGTAAGCCGCCATAGGAACAAGCATGGGTTTGCCCATCCACGACACCGGGTAAAATCAACCCATCTGCGAAATGGTGCTTTTCTTTGGCGGCAGGGGCATCGCCTTCGCCGATGGCCGTAATTTTGCCGCCGTTGACGCCAATCCAAATATTGTCCCGCACGCCTTCAGGCAAAACGGCAGTACCGTGCAGCACCAAATCAAACATTTTTCATCCCCCCATAATCCATATCTAGCGCGTTAACGGCGTGGATCACCGCTGCCTGCACGGGATCCACCACAGGTAAATGCAGTTGCGCTTGCAAATCTCGCCGGTAGCCGCCCAGCCCAGCACAACCCAAAATCAATACGCGAGCCCCATCCTGATCGCGCAGCGCCTGGCCGGTTTTGCCCAGTTCTTGAATGACGTTACTGGCCATAAGTTCAGGCACCGTGATGTTGATTGCCCGGTCTCCGGCTAGCCGCTGTTCAATTTTCAAATGTTGCAGATAGCGCAAATGCCGCCCAATGGAGGATGGCCCCATAGAAATCACGCCAAACTGGGTGCCTAGACCGAGCGCCGTGAGATAAGCACTTTCTGCGATCCCAAAGATGGGCTTTTCCGTCGCTGCCCTTATTTTGTCAATTCCAGGGTCTGAAAAACAAGCGATCACAAATGCATCCGCTTCATGGGCCAAAACCGCGTCCAAGATATGCGGCACCACTTCCGTCACATGGTCATCCGACTCAATGCCAAGCGGCGACTGTGCCAGCTCGATGCACGCAATATCATGCGCGGTGCGCCGTACAATATTCACCAAACACACCTCCATCGATTGGGTAACCGATTTTGAGCTGTTCGGATTGATCACCAAAATCCTAGCCATAGCGCTGCCTCCCAATTAAAACGCTAAAATATTAGCTGATATATCACAAGAATATTATTTTGACTTTGGCGGGTTGATTGGCGAAAAAGAAAGCCTGCTTTTACTGCAAGGATCATCATTATGACCGCCAGTCTGAACCACAAAAAGACCGTATCGCTAACGGAGCAAGCATATTTGAGCTTACGTGACCAAGTGATTACGTGCGAGCTGGCGCCGGGGCTCGACGTGTCAGAGAAGGAACTGGCAGAGCGGCTGCAGATGAGCAAAACCCCGGTGCGCGAAGCCATGGCGCGCCTATGCTTGGAAGGTTTGTTGGAAGCCTTTCCGCGTCGGGGCTATCGGGTTAGTCCCGTTACTGTAAAAGATATGAATGATCTTTTTGCTGTGCGCAGCATTTTAGAAGGGGCCGCAGCAGCGCTGGCGGCCAAGAACTTAAGCGACAAAGATTTGGCGCAACTCGATCAATTGGCAGGCGTTGAATATGTGGTTGGAGAGGGGCAAAGCACCAAGAGTTTTGTGGCCAGCAATGAGCTATTTCATGCGGCAATCGCTCGTGGGTCGAATAATTCGAGGCTTTGCAGTTTGATCATGAAGCATTTGGAGGAGGGTACCCGCTTTTTATATTTGGGCACCCGCGCTCGTGATGTGAATTTTGAAACCCATAGTGATCACGATCGGATTTTAGCGGCTTTACGCAAGCGCGATGGTGAGGCAGCTCGTCATACGATGGCCGAGCACACAGAGCATACACGTGCAGGCCTGTTGCAAGCACTGATCTCACAATCCGAAGTAGATGTGACGTTTTAGATTTTTAGGAAGGACTGTCGGGCCAAGTTTATTTTGCGGTGTCTTCGGCCTCTTTGGCCAAGCGTAACGCTTTTAGCCGGGCGGTATTATCGCTAATGGTTTTGGCTTTTTGTTCTTTTTCGCTCAGGGCGATATTTGCTGGACGTTGAATGGCAGCAAATCTTTTTCAGCGCGATCTCGCGCATCATCGGTCATGTTTTTGATCTTTCAAAGACAAAAGGGCCGCACAAGTGCGGCCCAATATCGTCTTAGTCAACCAAAGAAAGGTTGGCAGCTGATTGCTTGCCATCACGGCCGCTCTCTAGCTCATAAGAAACTTTCTGACCTTCAGCGAGGCCTGAAAGACCTGCACGCTCTACTGCAGAAATATGAACGAAAGCATCTTTGCTGCCATCTTCTGGTGAAATGAAGCCGAAGCCTTTAGTGGTGTTGAAGAATTTAACTGTGCCGGTTGTCATGGCATATACCTTATTTAGATAACTTGGCGCTCAAAAGTCGCACAAGTGAATTTCCCATGGGCAACATGCCCAAAGGTTGCAACGTTTTAGAAATCAGAGAGAAGCCAAGCAAACCGGTAGTCCGGAAGATCAGATCGCCAATGATGGCGTTAAACGTGGGGCTTATATGACCCATGTCTGCTCAAATTGCAAGCGAAATATATCAAACTTCTTTCTGAGGAGCAAAATATTTGCTGATGGAACGATATTAAAACCGCGCCTAAGGAGTCCTGCGACGCCCTGCCACCTTTATTGCACGCTGTACGCGCGCGTCCTTAACTCGCCTTTATGTCTGCGGACTTTTTGATTATTTCCAATCGCTCCAATGCTTCTTGTGACCAGGTCTCGTTTATTTTGTAAAATGTTTCAGCGCGCTTATCGTCTTCAGGAAGGCGAACCCAGGGCTGTTTTGAACATGTATAGATGTGTACGTCCGGGGGCATTTGATCCGGGTCATCAAGAGTTCCGACACGAATAAACCGGATGCGCTCGCGCAGGCCGCCCATATTGTAGTTGCTCCACACAGCGATTTTGCATTTTGCACATCGGGTAATGTCCTGACCTGTGCCGCTGGGGGTTGGCACGGTTATTTCCTCGACATCGCCTGAAAGCAGCGTCACCCGCTCAGCCTCGAACAAAGCATTCAGCGCAAAGGCGCTACCGGAGTTTCTTTGGCAGCCTCGACAATGGCAACAATGCACAATCAGGGGGTCCGACGACACCTCATATCTTACATGACCGCATATGCAGCCACCTTCTCTTGCTATTGAATGATTAGTCATCGTGTCCTCCATTGTTGTTTTTGCGCAGAAAAAAAACTGTGTCCGGTGCAATCATACGATCAGCAGATCGTGACCTCCAAGGTCGAGGGCGTTGCGCGGCGGCACACATCTGCAACCGGAGAATGCGTCACTGCAAAATCAACGATCTCGCGCAGCACATTTTCCTTCACGCCCGCTGCACCAATCTTAACACGGGTCCTAAGGCTTAAAGAGCCTGCGGGAACCGATTTATCCATGCCGAACAATCCCCGGTCATCTTCAACACTATCGGCTGTCACTTCGAGCGTGTCTAAGGCAATCCCCAGCTCCGCCGCGCGCAACGCGATTCTGGTGGCATCGCAGGTTGCCAATGCCGCGCGCGCCAACCAGCCGGGGGAAGGGGCTGAACTGCCGCCACCCACGGCTTTGGGCATATCAGTGACGATGGTCTCGCCATTTTTGCCCGTCGCCCGGCAGCGCAGATCATCTTCCATCACCGCAATGATAGGCGTACTGGTGCTTTGCGTATTTTGAGGGTTTTCAGACAGGTAGGAAATAACGTCCTTAACCGAGTTTTGAATGTGCTCGATTGACATCGCAGCCTCCTCTTCATCAAAAATATTGAATTTTGGTGTTATTTCGCTTCAGTAGGCACCATGACATGTGCCAGCGGCGTTTCGCCCCACATGACATAAGGGCCGCCAGCAAATGGATCCCTTGGCAGGTCAGCCAACATATCCATGTTTGGAAACAGCATCATAATATGCGGGCCGTCCTGCACCCAAACGCCGCCGTCATTGGGATCTGTGGCCATCGGATTGTCATTGTTGACCAATGCATCCCCTTGAAGCATGTATGACACGCCAATCACGTCGGTGGAGAACTCGGTTCCCGCGCCAACGGCGGCCATCCATTTCATCCAGACAGCGTCATTACACATTGGATGCTCGTCACCGGGGATCAGGCCAACACCTGGCAAACACACCCAGCCGTTCGTGCCTTCGCGCAACACTGTGCCATCCACATCCATAATTGTTGCGTCGGCAGAAACGTCGGATGGGGCAGCCGACATGGCGCGCGCAATTTTGTCGTCCACGCTATCCGCAAAGCTGATTGCGGGGCCCCACGCCAGTGTTACCGCGATCGCGCCCAAAAGCGCCGCACGGTTCTGCTTTTTGATGGTCATGGTCATTTGTCTCTCTCCCAATTTGTAATGGTGACAGCGGCGCCAAATCGGCTCTCTTTCAGAGCCAGCGTGCCAAGCCAGGCCCGTTTCCGCTTGCAAATAGGATTGCACTCGACCATGATTTTGGGAATTCGGGAAAAATCGACACCGGCTTTGCAATAATGCACACAGCGGGGAACATTGGATGCAATGGGACGATGCGCGGATATTTCTAGCGGTAGCTCGCGAAGGGTCATTTAGCTCTGCGGCCAAACGGTTGGGGGTGCGCCACTCGACGGTATCGCGCCGCATTCGTACGTTAGAAAAAACGCTCGCCGCGCCTTTGGTTGAACGTAAGTCGTCCGGCTATGTTTTAACCGAGGCTGGTGAGGAGCTAAGGCTTGCCGCGCTCCGGGTCGAAAAAGAGATTTTATCGTTTGAGGGAGCCGTCGGTGGGCAAGACGAGGATATCGCGGGGGAGCTTCGCGTTACCGCCATTGCCAACATGGCCTCAACGGTTTTGATGCCGCTTTTTGCGCGTTTCAGTGCTGCCTATCCAAAGATCGAGTTGAATATTCAGGTGACCAACAATTCGGTGCGTCTCGCTGAGCGCGAGGCGGATATCGCCATACGTCAGACCAACAGCCCTGTTGAAACCCTGATCGGCACACGCCTGACAACCGTGGCGTCTGCGGTCTATGGGGCACGGGCGTATTGTGCCGCCGTTAAATCCGGACAAGCTCCAGAAAAATGGATTGGGGTGGATTGCTGCGACTACCACAAAAACTGGACCAAGCAGGCATGGCCAAGCGCCGACCACGAGTTTTACGTTGATGAAACTTCACTTACGCTTGCAGCGCTGAAAGCCGAGTTGGGCGTTGGCTTTTTGCCGTGTTTTTTGGGCGACAGCGAGCCGGAACTGGTCAGATTTCACAAACCTGAAAAGCAGCATGAACTTGGCCTTTGGCTGCTCTACCACCGAGACTTGCGCAAAACAAAACGTGTGACCCTGTTTCGAGAACATATGCAGCGCGAGATCAAAAGCGTCACCAATCGGTTCGAAGGCGCTTTGCCCGAACCGCAATAGTGTCGGCCTAACTGCCAGTGCGGCCAACGAGCTCAAACTGTAAAATTATCGCAATCTAGGTCCGATATTATCCCCAATGGATTGACGGCGGCCGCTAAACCAATATAACGCCCGTAACCATTTGGACCTTGGTGAGATGCCAAGGTGGCTCTTCCAGCCGCCGATCCGCTGGATAATCATAAATATGAACTCCAAACACAAATAAGCCAAACGCGCTTATGGGTATAAATCATTATGATGAATTTCTCTTATTACCGCCAACAATGGTTCGGTAACATTCGTGGCGATGTGCTTTCAGGTATTGTGGTGGCCCTTGCCCTCATTCCCGAAGCCATCGCTTTTTCCATTATTGCAGGTGTGGACCCGAAAGTCGGGCTTTATGCCAGCTTCTCCATTGCCGTGATCATTGCCTTTGTCGGTGGCCGCCCCGGCATGATCTCCGCCGCCACTGCCGCCACAGCGGTGCTGATGGTGACCTTGGTGAAAGAACATGGGTTGCAATATTTGCTTGCCGCCACCGTTTTGGCCGGCCTGTTGCAGATTGGTGCTGGTTTTCTCAAGCTGGGCTATGTGATGCGCTTTGTCTCCAAATCGGTCATGACCGGTTTTGTGAACGCGCTGGCTATTCTGATCTTTATGGCGCAACTGCCCGAGCTTGACCCGACCAAAGTACCGCCGCTCACTTTTGCCTTGGTTGCCCTGGGCTTGGCGATCATTTATCTGTTTCCGCGCGTGACCAAAGCGGTGCCTTCACCCCTGGTGACCATTATTGTGCTGACAGTTTTGGCCGTTGTTTTGGGGCTGGATGTGCGCACCGTGGGTGATATGGGCGAGCTGCCTGACACACTGCCCGTGTTCTTGATCCCAGATATTCCGCTCAATTTTGAGACGCTGCAGATCATTTTCCCCTACTCACTTGCGGTAGCCGTTGTGGGCTTGCTTGAAAGTTTGATGACCCAGCAAATTGTTGATGATTTGACCGACACCACTTCGGACCGAAACCAGGAATGTATCGGCCAAGGCATTGCCAACACCGCAACGGGCTTTATTGGCGGCATGGCGGGTTGCGCCATGATTGGTCAATCCATCATCAATGTTAAATCGGGCGGCCGTGGCCGACTATCCGCTTTTATCGCGGGCGCTGTATTGCTGGTGATGGTGGTGATTTTGGATGAAGTTGTATCCATCATTCCAATGGCCGCCTTGGTGGCGATTATGATCATGGTGTCCATTGGTACCTTCTCATGGTCTTCGCTTAAGAATTTGCGCGATCATCCCAAGTCCTCGTCCATTGTGATGTTGGCCACAGTGTTCTTTGTGATCTACACCCACAACCTTGCCATCGGTGTGATGGTGGGTGTGTTGCTTTCCGGCATTTTCTTTGCGTGGAAAATCGCGCAATTGTTCCGCGTGCGCACCGAAATCAACGAAGAGGGCAGCCACAGGACCTATTATGTGGAAGGCCAATTGTTCTTTGCCTCAAGCGAGGATTTCATGAAGAGCTTTGACTTTAAAGAAGCGCCTGAAAAAGTTACCATCGATGTGAGCCGGGCCCATATTTGGGACATTTCCTCGGTCGCCGCTTTGGATATGGCGGTGCTTAAATTCCGTCGGGACGGGGCAGAAGTAGACATTGTAGGGCTGAATAAAGCGTCAGAAACCATTGTCGACCAACTGGCCATTCACGACAAGCCAGGCGCACTTGATGAATTGATGGGCCACTAGGGAGAATGAATATGCAAAGCCAAACCATTATAGCCCTTGTGGATGGGTCCGCCTATTCTGAAAGCGTTTGCCACTATGCGGCATGGATGGCCCAACGCACCGAGTCCAAGGTTAAAGTTTATCACATTATGGGGCGGCGCAATGCGGCCGACAGTGATGATTTGAGTGGTGCCATTGTTTTGGGCGCGCGCAGCCAATTGCTCGACAAGCTCAGCGCCTTGGACATGGAGCGCTCTAAACTGGCGCAAGAACATGGCCGCGCCATTCTTGAAGATGCCAAGACAATCATCCAGGGTGATGGCGATATTGAGGTGCAAACCCGGTTGCGCCAAGGCGATCTGGTGGAAACCGTTGCGGCCAAGGAAGAAACTGGCGATGTGATCGTGATCGGCAAGCGCGGTGAGGCGGCCAAAATGGCGTCGGGCCATTTGGGTTCAAATCTGGAGCGGGTGATCCGCGCCAGCCACAAGCCGGTGCTGGTTGCCAATCGTCAATTCACAGCCGTGGAAAAAGTGCTGGTGGCGTTTGACGGCGGGGCGTCATCCCTCAAGGCCATCGATATGGTGGCCAATTCGCCGCTTTATAAAGGTCTGTCGGTCACCCTGGCCTATGTGGGCAAGCCCTCAACAAAAGTGCAAACCGCGTTAGATGCTGCCACCAAAAAGCTTGAAGCCGCGGAAATTGCGGTCGAGCAAAAAGTTTTAAGCGGCGATGCGGACAAGACCCTAACTGAGCTCTCCAACAGCAAAGAATACCAATTGTTGGTCATGGGTGCGTTCAGCCATTCGCGGCTGCGGACATTGTTTATTGGCTCCACCACTATGGAAATGATCCGAGCCTGCAAAATCGCGATCATGCTGGTGCACTAAGCCGCCTATCTTGATGTAACACCAATCGCCGACGCGGCTGCTTTCCGTGTCGGCTTTTTTTATGTCCAGGGATGCCCACAAAACATATGATGAGCAACTCTTTGTCGACATCTTGAAAAGTCGACGCTAAACAAGATGTGCGAATAAAAGAGGGCATTTAGATGAAACACTTACTCTTGGTCAGTGCGTTTGCACTATTGGCGACGCCAGCTTTAGCGGCGCTCGAAATCTGCAACAACGCTTCTAAAAGTCTTAGCCTAGCCATCGGCTATTCAAGCGAGGGTGAGTGGATCTCTGAAGGGTGGTGGAACATTCCCGCAGGTGAATGCAAAACCACGGTCAGCGGCGACCTGAAAAACCGATATTATTATTATCGCGCAAATGCTTCAGGCAACTCATTTGCCAGCGGCGATTTCACATTTTGCACCACAACAGAAGCCTTCTCCATCAAGGGCGACGAGAACTGCGACGCACGGGGATACGAAGCGCTGGGTTTTCGTAAGCTCGACACTGGAAAAACCGCAAAACACTTCACCCTGACATTGAACGACAATCGCGAAAGCCAAAAAGATGCAACGCCCAAACCCGCGTCGACACCCAGCACTGACGTGCCCGGCACCTATGGTGACCCCTATTCAGACAATGTAATTTTGCAAGGGTGCAGCAACGACGGCGGGCGCCAATGTAATTTCCATGCGCGCGGCACCAATTTCTTTGTCTATGAAGATGGCCGCACACCACAATTTGTGTTCACGGTGATGGAGGCGCTTGATCCCGGCACGCCCATGTTTATCGATGGTGACCTTGAAGCGATTTATGACCGCACAGCGGACGTGGTGCTGCGTGATGTAAATGTGCGCCCATGGACAGAACATGATGCGCTGCTGAATAAGTTGCAGGGACAATGGTATTCTGAAGACGATGCCAATTCCCAGTTCACCGTTTTAGGAGCCGAACGCGAAAACACATATGACGGCGCTTTTAGTGGCGTTGATTACCTTTGGGTTTCCGAATTTTGCGACACATTCGAAGGCGATGGTCCTTACCTTTATGCGCGTGAAGAAGAAAGTGGCGAAAGCTTCTGCTACCAGATTGCCTATATCGACCAATTGCAACTTGAACTTATCTATCTGCCGCGCGGCAATTTGCTGCGTTATCGGAAGTTGGATTAAAGGCCCGCTAACGCGCGACAATTCGGGGTGGTGAAAACGCCACCCCAAGTTCATCGTGCATCGATATAGTCGCCAACCCGTGCTGCCTCCTCGGCACTCAGGCGCAGGCCCATCTTGGTGCGACGCCACAAATAGTCGTCGGCGGTTTGCACCCATTCTTTTTCAATCGCCCAGTCGAGCTCGCAGCCATAAATACCGTGGCCAAAATCTTTGCCTGCGGCGGCTTGGTCAGTTGCGGCGGCAAACATTTTTAATGCGTCTGTGCCATAAGCCTTGACCAACCGTCGTGCAGTTTTATCATTCAAGAACGGGCTTTGCTTTTGCAATTGAGCAACAAGCGCATCCACCCCATTATGCGGGAAATCGCCGCCGGGCAGCGGCGCGCGTTTGGTCCATTCATCTTTCATGTGCGGAAAGAAATGCGCACATTTGGCGATGGCAGATTCCGCCAATCGACGATAGGTGGTGATCTTGCCGCCAAAAATGTTCAGTGCTGGCGCATCGCCGGTTTCATTGAGCTTGAGCACATATTCGCGCGTCGCCGCTGTGCTGGAGCTGGCATTGTCATCGTAGAGCGGGCGGACGCCAGAATAGGTCCACACAATGTCGTCGCGTGTTACAGGCTTTTCGAAATAGTCTGACGCAAAGGCGCAAAGATAGTCTTGCTCTTCAGGCGTGCAGACCGGCTTGGCGCTTACATCCTCATGATCCGCGTCGGTTGTGCCGATCAGGGTATAATCTTCTTCATAGGGGATGGCGAAAATAATGCGGCCATCTTCGCCCTGGAAGAAATAAGCCTTGTCGTGATCGAACAATTTCTTTGTCACAATATGGCTGCCGCGCACCAAACGAATGCCCTCATTGGTGCGCATGTCGGCGACATCTTTGATGATGTTTTCGACCCACGGGCCGCCAGCATTGATCAGCATTTTGGCTTGAAATTCATGTTCGTCGCCGGTGCGCTCATCTCGCGTGGTGACAGTCCACAGTCCGTCTTGCGAGACCGCGCTGATCACCTTGGTGCGGGTCATGATTTTGGCGCCACGATTTGCCGCATCGCGGGCATTCAGCACCACAAGGCGAGAATCCTCCACCCAGCAATCTGAATATTCATAGGCCATTTCAAACTTTTTCTTGAGCGGCCCACCTTCTTTTCCTGTCCGCAAGTCGATGGTTTTGGTGCCCGGCAAAATCTTGCGACCGCCCAAATGGTCATACATAAATAAGCCCAAGCGGATCAACCAAGCGGGGCGTTTCCCTTTCATCCATGGCATTGCGGTGGTGAGCAATTTGGAGGTTGGCGTTTCACTTTCGAACCGCATATCCCCATGATAAGGCAGTACAAAGCGCATCGGCCACGAAATATGGGGCATGGCCACCAATAGATTTTCCCGCTCGATCAGCGCTTCGCGTACCAAACGAAACTCAAAATATTCAAGATAGCGCAATCCACCGTGAAACAATTTTGTCGAGGACGAGGAGGTGGCCGACGCCAGATCGTGCATTTCTGCCAGTGCGACGCTGAGGCCACGACCGGTTGCATCGCGGGCAATGCCGCATCCATTGATGCCGCCCCCCACAATAAACATGTCATATGGCTTATCGGCTTGATGTTTGCTCATGTGCCTATCCTGCAATAATAATTTGGGTGCCCGCCGCTTCGGCAGCGCGGGTGAATGCGTCAGACGGCGTGCCGTCCATTACGATGAAGTCAAGTTCGCCAAGATCGGCAATGCGCACGGGGGCGTTAATTTCGAATTTAGACTGATCAACCACCAGAATGCGCGTGCGGGCATTTTTCAAAATAGCGCGGGCTACGGCGACTTCGCGGGCGTCAAAATCCAAAATTGTACCGTCATCATCCATTGAAGACGCGCCGATAACCGCATAGTCGGGGCGGTAACCGGAGATAAACTCCACCGCGTCTTCGCCCACAACGGCCCCATCGCTTTGGCGCACTGTCCCGCCCACCAACACAAGACTTGATAGGGGGGCTGCCTGCATAAGCCCGACAATGTTGATATTATTGGTGATCACCCGCAACCCATGATGCCTGGTCAGCGCGCTGGCCACCTGTTCCGTCGTCGTGCCAATGTTTAAAATGACAGAACAATCATTGGGAATAAGTTCGGCTGCCTTTCGCCCAATTGCGCTCTTGGCGGTGATATTGTTCATCCGCCGGGCTTCATAACTTAAAGACGCCGTAGACGCCAATCGGCGCGCGCCGCCATGCATGCGCGTGGCCAACCCACGTTGACACAAGGTTGCCAAATCGCGGCGCACTGTTTGTTCAGTAACCTCAAAGATTTGGGCCAGATCAACCACATCCACCTGCCCATCGCGGTTCAACATGTCCAATATTTTTTCAACACGCTCTGGCTGCTGCATAGGGAATACCTTGTGGATTTTCTCCAGACTATAGTGTTCAAACGAACATGTAAATCAGATAAATGAACATTTCTCAATTTTCATGATCGCCATAACTAGGCGAAAACACCGGATTTCCGGGCCATTTCTAACTACTAAAAAAATAGTTTGACAAACTTAATAGTTCATTCGAATATATGGCGTGGCTGGAGTTGTCTGGCCTAGATTTTGGGAGGAATAAATGAAGAAGCAACTTCTTGGTGCTGTAGCGGTTGTCGCCGTTATGGCCGGGGCGCATTCAGCCTATGCGGGTGTGGATGAAGCCAAAAAAATGGATTGAGGCGGAGTTTCAGCCTCAACTTTGAGCAAAGACGAGCAATTGCAAGAGATGCAGTGGTTTATCGATGCTGCGCAGCCTTACTCAGGCATGGAAATCAACGTATTGTCCGAAGGCATTCCAACACACTCATATGAAAGTGAAGTGTTGGCGAAGGCGTTTTTTGACATTACAGGCATTAAGGTCAATCACCAGATTTTGGGCGAAGGCGAAGTGGTGCAGGCGGTTCAAACCCAAATGCAAACCAACCGCAACCTTTATGATGCTATGTGAACGATTCTGACTTGATCGGCACGCACTCACGTATGCAATTGGCCGTGAACCTATCTAAATTTATGTCAGGTGAGGGGGCAGACGTCACCAACCCGACATTGGATTTAGACGACTTTATGGGCACCCAGTTCACCACGGGTCCTGATGGCGATCTTTATCAATTGCCCGACCAGCAATTTGCCAACCTTTACTGGTTCCGCAAAGACTGGTTCGACAATGAAGAATATCGGTCCGCCTTTAAAGAGCGTTATGGCTATGATTTGGGCGTGCCAGTGAACTGGTCGGCCTATGAAGACATTGCCGAGTTTTTCACCAAATATGTTGTCGACATTGATGGCACCACCATTTACGGCCACATGGACTACGGCAAACGCGCGCCGGACCTTGGTTGGCGCATGACCGATGCGTGGCTTTCAATGGCGGGCGCTGGTTCACCAGGTTTGCCAAACGGTGTGCCGATTGACGAGTGGGGCATCCGCATGGAAGCCGACACTTGTAACCCAGTGGGTGCGTCTGTAACACGGGGCGGGGCGACAAACGGTCCGGCTGCGGTTTACGCGATCCGCAAATGGGACGAATGGTTGCGCAATTATGCGCCCCCAGCTGCTGCCTCATTTGACTTCTACCAATCATTGCCTGCTTTGAGCATCGGCAACGTGGCGCAACAAATCTTCTGGTATACTGCCTTTACAGCCGACATGGTGAAGCCACGTTCAGAAGGCAATCTGACTGTTGACGAGAATGGCACGCCACTATGGCGCATGGCCCCAAGTCCACACGGCCCTTATTGGGAAACTGGCCAAAAAGTTGGCTACCAAGATGTGGGTTCATGGACAATTCTGAAATCGACTCCGATGGATCGCGCCAAAGCAGCGTGGCTCTATGCGCAGTTTGTTGTGTCCAAAACCGTTGATGTGAAAAAATCACATGTTGGTCTGACCTTCATTCGCGACAGCTCAGTTAACCATGAGAGCTTCACCGAGCGTTCTGAAAAACTTGGCGGTTTGGTTGAATTTTACCGCTCACCAGAACGTAACAAATGGACACCTACCGGCGTGAACGTGCCTGACTATCCAAAACTGGCCCAAATCTGGTGGCAGCAAATTGGTGACGTGAACTCAGGTGCCTTTACCCCACAAGAGGCGATGGATCGTCTTGCGCAAGAAATGGACATCACAATGGCCCGTATGCAGGCAGCTGACGAAGCGGCTGGCGTATATGGCGGCTGTGGTCCGCGCTTGAACGAGCCCCGCGATGCTGAGTGGTGGATGGCCAATGGTGGCGCCAAGCCGAAGCTGGATAACGAGAAGCCACAGGGCGAAACTGTGCGCTACGAAGATCTAGTGGCGTCTTGGGATTAAACACCTCCCTAAGATGTAGGCAGACTGTTTTTCTGCCCTTGTCAGGTTGGGGCCTATGGGCCCCGACCACTTCAAATTCAACCAGTCGCAGGCTGAAGGTGGCATCCCGAATATGTCACGAACAACAGGAACAGGTGTGTAATGGCACTGGAACTCAAAGAAATTACCAAAAAGGTCGGCGGGCAAACTCATATTAAGCCCACCAATCTGGTGCTGGAAAGCGGGCACTTCAATGTGCTCTTGGGCGAAACTGGTGCAGGTAAAACATCATTGATCAAGATGATGGCGGGGTTGGACCCAATCGCCGGCGGGCAAGTCCTGATGGATGGCGAAGATGTTACCGGGCAAACCACGCAAAAGCGAAACATTTCCCTGGTGCATCAGTTCTTCGTCAACTACCCGCATATGAGCGTGTTTGAAAACATCGCCTCGCCTTTGCGCGTTGCAGGCATGGCCAAATCAGAAATTGAAGATCGGGTGGAAGAGGCGGCGAATATTTTGCAGCTCAAACCCATGTTACAGCGCAAACCGCATGAGCTTTCTGGCGGGCAACAACAGCGCACAGCACTGGCGCGAGCGATCGCCAAGCAAAGCAAGGCCGTGTTTCTGGATGAGCCTTTGGCCAACCTCGATTATAAATTGCGCGAAGAATTGCGCGATCAATTGCCTGAATTGTTCAAAGGGCGCGGCGCCGTTGTGGTTTACGCGACTTCTGAACCTGAAGAGGCACTGCTGCTCGGCGGCAAAACCGCCTTGATGCAGGATGGGCAAGTGGCCCAGTTTGGCCCAACGGCCGAGATTTATCGTGCGCCAAACAGCTTGATGGCGGCGGGTATTTTCTCAGATCCCCCAATCAATATTGCGGAAATGACCAAGCAAGGCCGCAGGGCAAGCATGGGCAAAGACATCAGTTGGGAATTGAGCGGTGCGCAAGCCGACCTTGCCGATGGCGTTTATAATTTGGCCGTGCGCCCGCACCATGTGCTGCCGTTTAAAACCGAGCAGGCCAGTGTGCCGATCGTGGGGAAAGTTTTGGTCACCGAGCTAAGCGGCTCTGAATCCTCTGCGCACTTTGAGGCGGATATGGCCAACTGGGTCTCGCTCGCCCGCGGTATCCACCGTTATCACGTTGGCGAAAATCACGAGTTTTTCATGGACCCCACCCAATGCTTTGTTTTCGCATTGGATGGCACATTGGTGGGATAGGACACATTATGGCAAAGATAACCCTGTCTCAGTTGCGACACAGCTATTTCGAGAACCCGCAAACACCAGACGATTATGCGCTCAAGCAAATTGATCTGGATTGGCATGATGGCGGCGCCTATGCACTGCTGGGGCCATCCGGTTGCGGCAAGTCCACGCTTTTGAACATCATTTCTGGCCTGCGCGCGCCATCTGAAGGGCGTATCTTGTTCGATGACCAAGATGTGACGCACCTGCCGCCTGATCAACGCAATATTGCGCAGGTTTTCCAGTTTCCGGTGATTTACGACACCATGACTGTGTACGACAATTTGGCCTTTCCATTGCGCAATCGCGGTGTCGCCAGCCATTTGGTCGATAAACGCGTGCATGAAATCGCACAAATTTTGGAAGTGGAGGATATGCTGAATGTGCGGGCTGCGGGCCTATCACCAGACAATAAGCAAAAAATCTCTATGGGCCGTGGCCTGGTGCGCGACGATGTGAACGTCGTCATGTTTGATGAACCGCTGACCGTGATTGATCCACACCTGAAATGGAAACTACGCTCAAAGCTCAAAGAGTTGCACCAACGCGTGCGCGCCACCATGATTTATGTGACGCACGACCAGACCGAAGCCTTGACCTTTGCTGACCAGGTGGTGGTGATGCAAGAGGGCGAAATCGTGCAGATCGGCACACCTGTTGAGCTGTTTGAGCGCCCGGCCCACACATTTGTTGGCCACTTTATCGGTTCGCCCGGCATGAATGTTTTGCCCTGTGATCTACGCGATGGCGGCGCATTTCTTGGCGGCCAGAATGTCGCGCTCGAAGGCCCATAGACGCACACCGAAGCGGCGCGCCGCAAATCGGCGTGCGGCCGGAATATATTTCATTCGCCGATCAGGGCTTACCCGCCGTGGTCAAAAAAAGTTGCTGATGTTGGCCGCCACTATGTTGTGGAGGCAATATGGATGGTCAAAAAATATCGGTCATCGTCAACGACGCCCCACCAAACCCTGGTGACAATGTCTATTTGCATTTCCAGCCCGATCATACGCGGCTTTACATGGACGGATGGCTCGCAACCAAAGCGCGGGAGGCTAGCGCATCATGAAAACAGAAAATCAAAAAGCTTGGCTCTTCGTACTGCCCGTTTTGTTTCTGGTGGCGTTCAACGCCTCATCCCCATGATGACGGTGGTCAATTATTCGGTTCAGGAAACCTTTGGCGACAATTTGTTTTTCTGGGAAGGGCTGACCTGGTTTGAGAATTTGCTGCAGTCCGATCGGTTTCACGCTGCTCTTGGTCGGCAGTTCCTGTTCACCGGGCTCATCCTTGCCATTGAAATTCCTTTAGGGATTGCCATTGCCATGTCGATGCCGCGCAAAGGGTTTTGGGTGCCATTCTGCCTGGTGACGATGGCATTGCCCATGCTCATTCCGTGGAATGTGGTTGGCGCCATGTGGAACATTTTCACCCTGCCTGATATCGGGTTGATGGGCTATTTTCTCAATCACGTGCTCGGCATTTCCTATGACATGACGCAAAATGTGTTTGCGGCGTGGGTGACCATTGTCATCATGGATGTGTGGCACTGGACCTCGCTGGTGGTGCTGTTGAGCTATGCTGGGCTGGTCTCGATCCCCGAAGCCTATTATCAAGCGGCGAAAATTGACGGCGCCAGCAATTTTGCGGTGTTCCGTTTTATTCAACTGCCGAAGATGAAGAACGTGCTCACCATCGCCATTTTGCTGCGCTTTATCGACAGCTTCAATATTTACACGGAGCCATTTGTGTTGACTGGCGGCGGACCAGGCAATTCGACCACGCTTTTGTCCATCGATTTGGTCAAGATCGCCTTGGGTCAGTTTGACCTTGGCCCTGCGGCTGCGATGTCACTGATTTATTTTGCCATTACCCTATTGGTCAGCTGGCTGTTCTACACGCTGATGACCAAAGATGATGCGCGCTAGGAGCAAGATGATGCAAAAACGTTCAATCGTCACCATCACCTATATCGTGTTTTTGATGCTGCCAATTTATTGGCTCGTGGCCATGAGCTTTAAGCCAACCAATGAGATTTTGTCTGGCTTCTCGCTGTTTCCACAAACTTTCACGCTGGAAAACTATAAGGTCATTTTCACCGACCCAACATGGTATTGGGGCTATATCAACTCCATCATCTATGTGACGTTGAATACCTTGATTTCCGTGGCGGTGGCGTTGCCCGCAGCCTATGCCTTTTCGCGCTATCGCTTCTTGGGCGACAAGCAATTGTTCTTCTGGCTGCTCACCAACCGCATGGCGCCAGCTGCCGTTTTCGCCTTGCCTTTTTTTTCCAACTCTATTCCGCGGTGGAGCTGTTTGACACCCACTTGGCGGTGGCCCTGGCGCACACATTGTTCAATGTGCCGCTGGCGGTATGGATTTTGGAAGGCTTTATGGGCGGGGTGCCGAAGGAATTGGATGAAACCGCCTATGTTGACGGTTACTCCTTCCCCAAATTCTTTGTCACCGTATTCATCCCCTCCATCAAAGCAGGGGTCGGCGTGGCAGCATTCTTTTGCTTCATGTTCTCATGGGTGGAGTTGTTGCTGGCCAAAACACTTACGGCGGTGGCGGCAAAACCAATCGCCGCGACCATGACCAAAACCGCTTCAAGTGCGGGATATGAGCTGGGCTTGCTTGCGGCAGCGGGTACGCTCACGATTATCCCGGGGGCAATTGTCATCTATTTCGTACGTAATTATATCGCGAAGGGTTTCGCGATGGGGAGGGTATAATGCTGACTTGGATGGCATGGACGTGGCCAACAGCCCTATTGTTCATCGGTATTTTCAGCGCCATGGGCGTCTTGACCGTGATTGAAATCAAATCCCCTGGTGGTGCCGAGCGCAAGGGCGTGTTTGGCTTGGTCACCACGCGCGGCGACAGATTGTTTCTCTCGCTTTTGGGCAGCGCTATATCTTTCTGGCATGGCTTGGCTTTTTCGGCACCCCATTGTGGATCCCGGCGGGCATAGCAATTTGCTGGGCGACCTTCTGCTTTTGGAAAGTCTGATCGCCGATGCCGCACAACTATATTCTGGCGATTGATCAAGGCACGACGTCAACCCGAGCCATCATCTTTGATCAATCGCTAAGCCTATTGTCACGGCGCAGGAAGAGTTTGAACAGATTTTTCCGCGCTCTGGCTGGGTTGAGCACAAGCCTGAGGACCTATGGTCAACCACGCACCGTATGTGCGCGCAAGTCATCGAGCAGCTTGATGTTGAGGCAAAAGATATTGCCGCAATCGGGGTCACCAACCAGCGAGAAACCACCATTGTGTGGGACAAAAAAACCGGTGCGCCGCTATACAACGCCATCGTTTGGCAAGATCGACGCACCGCAACCCATTGCCAACAGCTCAAACAAGAAGGGCATGAAGAACTGGTCCGCGCCAGAACGGGCTTGCTTCTCGATCCCTATTTTTCAGCCACCAAGATCAATTGGATACTCGAAAGCGTACCAGGCGCGCGCGCCAAGGCAGAGCGGGGCGAGCTCTTATTCGGCACCGTAGATTGCTATCTCATTTGGCGGCTTACAGGCGGCAAGGTGCACGCCACCGACGCCACCAATGCTGCGCGCACCATGCTTTATAACATTCTCACGGGGGAATGGGATGCGCAGCTTTGCGCCCTGTTCGACGTGCCAAAATCCATGTTGCCCGAAGTGAAGAACAGCGCCGATGATTTTGGCGTCACCGATACTGACCTGTTTGACGGCAGAAAAATCCCCATTCGCGGCGTGGCCGGTGACCAACAAGCGGCAACGGTTGGGCAAGCCTGTTTTGAACCGGGCATGGCCAAATCTACTTATGGCACCGGATGCTTTGTGTTGCTGAACACCGGGGATCAGCCGGTTTTTTCCAAAAACCGCTTGCTCACCACCATTGCCTACCAGCTCGACGGTAAACCAACTTATGCGCTTGAAGGCTCAATATTTGTGGCAGGCGCCGTGGTGCAATGGCTGCGGGATGGCCTAAAAATCATCCAGGATGCGGCGCAAACAGAGGCCATGGCTGACAACGCTGATGCGGGTGAACATGTCTATTTCGTTCCCGCCTTTACCGGCTTGGGCGCACCTTATTGGGACGCGGAAAGCCGCGGGGCCATTTTTGGCCTAACCCGCAATACCGGACCAGCTGAAATCGCAAAAGCGGCGCTAGAAAGTGTCGCATTTCAAACCCGCGATTTGATTGAGGCTATGCACCAAGATTGGGACGGGGAGGGCACGCGCATCCTGCGCATTGATGGCGGCATGGCCAATAATGGCTTTACGATGCAAAAGGTGGCGGACCAATTGCAGGCGCCCGTTGATCGCCCAATGGTCACCGAAACCACTGCCTTGGGTGCCGCCTATTTGGCTGGTTATGCCGTGGGTATTTGTCCACCACCGGCAGCGTTCTCAAGCCAATGGAAGTTAGAGCATCAATTCAGGCCAATGGTTGAAAAGCAAATTGCCGATCAGGACTATCGAGGGTGGAAATTGGCAATTGAGCGCGTGCTTTTTAAGGGCAAACAAGGTTAGTCCCTTGCCAACCCTAGAGATTTAGTACTAAATTTATCGTATTAGCACCATCAACAGAAAAGAAGCTCTATGGCCCGTAAACATGATCCCGATTTTCTAACCAGTGTAGAGTTGGAGTTTATGAACGGCCTTTGGGAAATTGGCAGCGGCACCGTGCGCGAAATTATGGCCAGCATGGAAGCGCAGACTGATCGCGCTTACACCTCTGGGGCCACTGTGATGCGTATTTTGGAGCAAAAAGGATTTGTCTCCAGCTCAAAAGAAGATCGTGCCTTTATTTATCACCCCACTGTCAGCAAGTCGGACTATCAGGGGCGCTCGATCCGCCAAATGTCTAAATCTTTGTTTGGCGGCACCCCAACCGCGCTCGTCGCGCGGCTGGTGGATGATGAAATGCTCACTGATGATATGATTGAACAAATCCGCGACATGCTCGACACCAAGCTAGAGAAAAACGATGATTAGTGGTCTGGTGCATTTTTATTTTGATCTGAATATTGCACTTCTAGCTGCTTTCAGCATTTGGCTTATCACGCGCTTCTCGCTTCAACTCATTGGATATCGCTTTTCTTTTTCGGCTGAACAATCGCTTATATTTAGCTTTATCGGCATCACGGTTTTGGCGCCGATAGTCGCTAGATTTGCGCCGATTGCCCTGCCCACCAACTTTAACATTACCGACTGGCTGGTTTCCTTATATTTGGGCGGCGGCGTACAGATGAGTGCGCGCGAATTCCAAAGTGTTATCGGCGCAAAAACGGCCTTCATTGATCAAATTTCGAATCCCAACCACGCCCTAACATTCGCGTTTACCGTACTGATGGGCTTGGCCTTCACCTTTTTCGTTTTGCGCCTTGCCCGCAGCGTTTTCGGTCTTCGTGCAATATTGGCGCACAGCTACACGATCCACAGCATCGGGCGGGTGCACATTGTTGCGTCTGATCAGGTTAATGTGCCTTTCACCACATTGGGCTTGCGCAATTATTATGTGGTGGTGCCCATCACAATGCTCTCTCATGCGGAACAAATGCGCATTGCCATCGCCCACGAAATTCAACACATTCGCCATGGCGATGTGGCGTGGGAATATATGTGGAGCGTGTTGCACCCACTCCTGTTCTGGAACCCTGCATTTTTGATGTTCCGCAGACGCTTGAACATTTTGCGCGAATTGATTTGCGATGCAGCGCTGCTTCGGCGCAACAGCTTTTCCAAACGCCGTTATTGCGAAACCTTGATTAGCGTTGCACGCAGCATGAGCCAGAGCCGCGGCAATACCGGGGCGCTAACTGTACCTTTTGTGGAACCGAAACGTCATCTGGCACGCAAGGGCCAATCCAATCTAGAATATCGCATTCTTTATGCCTTAGAACTGCCCAGCGCAAAACGCAGCATGGGGCTCAGCAATTTGGGCATTATGGTGCCACTTATTCTGGCGGCGCTCTTTGTGGTGTTGCTCTTGCAAAGCCCCAGCGAGTGGAGCCATGATCGGATCATGCTCTCCACGATTGCCAATCTTGAACATCTAGAAAGCCTCAATCGCGGCAACTAATCTAGAGCGGGATTTGTTTCACCAAAGCGATCACCACTGAAAGGGTGACCACCGACGCAATTGTCGAGATGAGAATGGACGCCGAAATCTTTTGCGGCGCCACGCCGTAATGCTGTGCCAAAATATAGACATTGCCTGCCACGGGCAGGGCGGCACAAGCGATCATCACAGACGCGGCATAGGGTTCGACGCCAAAAATCCACAGCGAGGCAACGGCGACGGCAAGTGGATGCAAAAACAGTTTTAAACCGCTGAGCCAAAATGCCGGCACTAAGCCCCTGGCTTTAATAGTGGAAAGCGATGCGCCAATGGCCACCAACGCGCCGGGCGTTGCCGCAGCACCCAAAATTGTCACAAAATCATCGAGCGGCTGCCACATGGGAATGGAAAATGCCGACCATAAAAGCCCAAGCGAAATTGCCACAATCATCGGGTTTGAAGACAAGCCCAAAATGGCCGCTTTAAGCGCCGAAAGCGGGGAAGATGTGCCTTTGGATGATGTTGTTAAAATAACCACCAAGGTGCCAAACACCGTCAAGTCCATTGCCAACACCAAAATCACCGGACCGATTGCCGCTTCGCCCAACAGCAGCACCAGCATTGGCACTCCCAAAAACCCCACATTACCGGTAAGCGAGGCGTGGCTCTCAAAGGCCATTTCTGCAACAGATAGGCCGCGCCTGCGCGCGACGATCGCGGCAACCGCGTAAACCACGAAGCCGCCCAAGAGATAAGCGCCCACAAAGGCCCAATCAAATACTTCGGCAAGTGACAGCCGCGCGGCGAAACGAAACAGCATTGCCGAGAGCGCAAAATAAAATACAAATTTTGTGAGATAGGCGATGGCTTCTTTGGAAAAGAAGCCCGTGCGCCCGGCACCATAGCCCAAAGCAATCAACGCAAAAAAGGGAAGGGTTTTCAAGAAGATTTCGATCATGGCCGAAACTTAAAATGATTTGCGTTTTAAAGCGAGACCGAACCGACAGCGCGGCACGATTAAACGCGTTCCTCGAAATAGGCTGCGTGCTTGCGGCGCAGATTTTCAAGATGCGGTTTGATCCCGGTGAGGTGGGTGCGTAAATTCTGTTCGGCAAGGGTGAGATCGCCCGCCTCAAGTGCGGAAAGAATTTCGTGGTGCTCGCCGCGCACGCGGGCGCGATGTTCTTGCGACAGCGTGAGATAGCGCACCCGGTCCAAATGGGCTTTGTGATCTTGAATAAGGCCCCACACATGTTCATGACCCGCATGTTCACACACCAATCGGTGAAACTCTTCATCCAATGCGTGGAAGGCGGCAGGATCTGTTGAATCGAGGGCATTTTGCTGGGCGGCGATGTTTTCACGCAAATGCGCAATCAGCGACGGGCCATTTTTTTTCATATGCCCGCCGCAGACATTCCACCTCAAGGGCAATCCGCACAAAGGCCGCGTTAAGAACCGCCGTTTCCGAAATTTTGGTGACCAAGGTCGCGCGCTGTGGGCGCACGGCCAAAAGCCCGATCTGGGACAAGCGATAAAAGGCATCGCGCACAGGCTGCCGCGACACATCAAGCTGACCGGCAATTTCTGCTTCGGACAATTTGGTTCCAGGCGGCAACTCCAATGAAATAACAGCTTGATAGAGCGTGTCAAAAATCTGATTAGTTGCAGTTTGTGGCGGCGTTTTCGCCACAGAAGCAAGTTTGGTCCCCATCACATCAAGCTCCAATTATGAGTGTTATTTGCTTTTATCTGGTTTTTGGATTTGACACAACTAGTATTCTAGCATATTAGTCGGCTAGATATAGAAATGATGATGGTGAATATGGCTATTTTGGATCCAGATAGGCTCTTTCCAGTAGACCCAACCGTCCGTGCTCTGGCGCGGGGGCTTTACCAGGCTGTTAGTGACCTGCCGATCATCAGCCCACATGGCCATTGTGATCCGGCTTGGTTCGCACAAAACAAACGGTTTTCTAATCCTGCAGAATTATTTGTGGTGCCCGACCATTATGCTTTTCGCATGCTGGTAAGCCAGGGCGTCGACATGGACGCGTTGGGCATTCCCAAAGCCGATGGTCAAAAAACTGAACGCGATCCGCGCGCTATTTGGCGATTGCTGGCAGAGTATTTTTACCTGTTTCGGGGCACCCCGTCGGCGATGTGGCTAGAGCACTCATTTGAGCATGTCTTTGGCCTTGATGAGCCGCTTACTGCCGAAAATGCCGACGAATATTATAACCATATCGACCAGATGTTGGGGAAGAAGGATTTCCGCCCGCGAGCGCTATTTGAACGGTTTAACATCGAAGTTTTGGCGACAACAGAATCGGCATTGGACGATTTGAAATGGCACCAACAAATCGCGCAGAGCGGCTGGACGGGCAGGGTGGTGACCACTTATCGGCCAGACAGCGTGGTCGACCCTGAGTTTGAAGGGTTTCAGCAAAATATTGAACAGTTTGGCGCCATCACCGGTGAGGACACCACGAGCTGGCAGGGTTATTTGAAAGCCCACCATATCCGTCGAGCTTTCTTCAAGGAACATGGCGCGACAGCCAGCGATCACGGGCATGCAACCGCGCGCACGGCAGATTTGGCGCAGTCAGACGCAGAAGCTCTATTTCACAAAGTAATCAGTGGCACATTTACCACGGAAGAAGCGGACCTATTTCGTGGCCAGATGATCACGGAAATGGCGCGCATGTCCTTGGATGACGGCCTGACCTTGCAATTGCACCCTGGCTCGCGCCGCAACCACCATAAAGGTGTTTTGGACATCTATGGACGGGACAAGGGCTTTGATATTCCGGGGCGCACGGATTATGTGACCGCGCTGCAGCCGCTGTTAAATGCAGTTGGCTTTGAACCTGCGCTCACCATCATCATGTTTACGCTTGATGAAACCACATATGGCCGCGAATTGGCACCACTGGCAGGGGCCTATCCCGCGCTTAAGCTGGGGCCGCCCTGGTGGTTTTTCGATAGCTATGAAGGCATAAAACGGTTCCGCGAAGCCACCACGGAAACTTGCGGATTTTACAACACAGTCGGGTTCAATGATGACACACGGGCATTTTGCTCCATCCCCGCGCGGCACGATGTGGCGCGACGGGCCGACTGTTCATATCTCGCTCAATTGGTCGCTACCGGCCGGTTGCGCGAAAACGAGGCGTATCAGGTCGCTTATGACCTGACGTATAGGCTGGCGAAACAAGCGTACGCGCTTTGATCAGTCAATTGGTTTCAATTTCTTGGGAGGAAAAAAAATGAAACATCTTAAAACGAGTCTAGTCGCCTTGCTGGCGTCTGCATCTTTCGCAACCGCAGCGACGGCTTGCGACATCACCCTTAAGTCATCTGACACACACCCAGAGGGCTATCCAACCGTTGCAGCGGTTGAGTTTATGGGCGAACTTTTGGAAGAGCGTTCAAATGGCCGCATCTGTGTTGAAGTGTTCCACTCCGCGCAATTGGGCGAAGAAAAAGACACGATCGAGCAAACCCAGTTGGGCGTGATCGATTTGAACCGCGTCAGTCTTGGACCATTCAATAACATTATTGAAGAAACCAAAGTGTTCTCGCTGCCATATATTTTCCGTGGCACAGATCATATGCACAATGTCGTTGACGGCGAAGTTGGCCAATCTATCCTGAATGAGTTCAGCAATCATGGTCTAATCGGCCTTGCTTATTATGATGGCGGCTCACGCAGCTTCTATAACAGCAAAAAGCCGATCAACTCCATCGATGATGTCGCGGGATTGAAATTCCGTGTGATGCAATCTGACGTGTTTGTGGACATGGTCAGCGCATTGGGTGGCAACGCGACACCATTGCCTTATGGTGAAGTTTACTCCTCTATTCAAACCGGCGTGATTGACGGCGCAGAAAACAACTGGCCTTCGTTTGAATCATCAGGTCACTATGAAGTGGCGGGTTATTACACCCTTGACCAACACTTGATCGTGCCCGAAGTCTTGGTGATGAGTAAAAAATCATGGGATGGCCTTGCCCCTGAAGATCAAGAGCTCATCCGCGACGCTGCGAAAGAATCCGTTCCCGTTATGCGTGAACTATGGGCCGCACGCGAGAAGGCTTCAGAGGAAAAAGTACGCGCTGCTGGCGTGGAAATCGTTGAAAATGTGGACAAGACACCGTTCATCAACGCCATGGACCCCGTCTATGAAAAGCACGTAAAATCCGAAAAGCTCAAGAATTTGGTCGAACAGATCAGAGCTGTTGAATAAACAATAAAATGTGGGCCAGCTTGCCTGGCCCACATTCTCGGATTGGAAGTCACAATGGTCAATTTTGTACTCGCGCTTTCGCGCATTCTGGCCGCGATCTCTCATATTGTCTTGTGGATGGCCGGCGCCGGATTGGTTGCCATGACGGTTTTTATCGGCATGCAAGTGTGGGGACGTTTTGTTCTAAATGATACCCCAACCTGGACCGAAACGTCTTCCATACTGCTCATGGGCTGGGTGATTTTTCTTGGGGCTGCCGTCGGCATCCGCGAGGGAAATCACCTCAGCTTTGACGTGCTGCTATATGTGCTGCCGCGCCCAATTGTTAAATTATGCCATTCGATTTCTGATCTGGTGGTCATCGCATTTGGCATGGGCATGATCGGCTATGGATGGCAGCTTGCGGACACAACCTGGGCCACAACGATACCCAATTTGGGCATCACTGGCGCCACCAGCTTTTTCTCGTTGATCTTTGGCGGCCTGCTGATGGTTTTGTTTTCCCTAGAACGTTTATTGCGGCGTGCCGTGGGGCTGCACACTCCCCGCTTTGGCGACGACGTGGTTGAGGAATAAATTATGGAACTCATTGTTCTTTTTGGCACATTTACGGGCCTATTGCTGATTGGGGTGCCCGTGGCGCTTTGCTTGGTGTCTCAAGTTTCGCCACGATCGCCTTTTTGGGGCTGCCACCGGTCGTTGTTTTTCAACGGTTGAATTCTGGCATTTCTGTGTTTGCGCTATTGGCCATTCCCTTTTTCATCTATGCCGGTGAATTAATGGTGCGCGGCGATATTGCGCGCCGCTTGGTGGCACTGGCGGGCGCTGCCGTGGGTCATATGCGCGGCGGTCTTGGGCAGGTCAACATTACCGCATCGGTGATGTTTGGCGGCATTTCTGGGTCCGCTGCAGCCGATGCCTCGGCGATTGGTGGCCTGATGATTCCACAAATGGCTGAACGCGGATATGGCCGCGATTACGCGGTCAACATCACCGTGGTTTCCTCCATTATCGCGCTGATGCTGCCGCCATCTCACAATCTCATTATCTACTCCATAGCCGCAGGCGGGCGCATGTCCATCGCTGATCTTTTTACTGCGGGCATTATTCCTGGCTTGCTGCTGGCGCTGGCATTAATGATTGTTGCGTGGCTGGTTGCCAAAAAGCGCGGCTATTCAACCGAACCCTTTCCCGGTGCTCGCGCTGTTGTGGGACTGTTGATTGGTGCCTTGCCCGGCCTAATTCTTGTCGCCATCATGTTTGGCGGCGTGCGCTCTGGTGTTTTCACCGCGTCTGAAAGCTCAGGCATTGCAGTGATTTACGCGATTGTGGTGACCATATTGGTCTATCGATCATTGCCATGGAGTGAATTTGTCGCCGCGACCTGTCGGCCGTTCGAACATCATCCATGGTGTTGTTGGTGATCGGTTCCGCCGCTGCGTTTGGCTGGTTGCTTGCCTATTTGCGTGTACCCGCAGAGCTTGTGGAATTGATGAAGGGCGTCTCTCAAAATCCGCTCGTGATCCTGTTGATGCTCAACATTATCTTATTGTTGCTCGGCACCTTTATGGACATGTCGCCATTGATTGTGATCACCACACCCATCTTTTTGCCAGTGGCTTTGGCTTACGGCATCGACCCGGTTCAATTCGGCATCATTTTGATCCTAAACCTTGGCATCGGTCTTTGCACACCGCCCGTGGGTGCAGTGCTGTTTGTTGGATGTGCCGTGGGCAAAATCAGAATCTCCGAAGCCATTAAAACCATTTGGCCGTTCTATTTTGCGGCTATCGCGGTGCTGATGATGGTCACTTACATACCGGGCCTTTCTCTCTGGCTCCCCTCTGTTTTCAAGTGAGGTTGAAATGTTAAAAACTTATCCCGCTGTTGTGCCAAGTGAAGGCGTGACCCGCCAGGTGCTCAGCACGCATGAAGATTTGATGGTTGTCTCCTTCAAGTTTCAACCCGGTGCAAAAGGCGCATTGCACGACCATCCGCACGTTCAATCCACTTATGTCCAAAGCGGCAAATTTCGTTTCACCGTGGGCGAGGAGCAGATCGAAGTCGGCCCCGGCGACAGCTTTGTCATCCCCTCTGGGCTGAGCCATGGCTGCGTCTGTCTTGAAGCCGGCGAGCTGATCGACAATTTCACCCCCCGCCGCGACGATTTTCTTTAGAAGGAGCCACCATGCCACACGTAGAAACCCGCTATGCCATTGATCCGCAAACGGCAAAATCATTCGACACTCAAGAACTGCGTAACAATTTCCATGTTGATGGCTTGTTTGTGCCCGGCGAACTCAAGCTCGTTTACACCCATTATGATCGCATGATGCTCGGTTCTGCTGTGCCAAAGGACAAGGATATTGTGCTTGACCATGTAGCCGAAACCGGCACCGAGAATGTGTTGGAACGTCGGGAAATGGGCGTTTTGAACATTGGCGAGCCCGGTGAAATTGGTGTCGGTGACAAAACTTATAAGGTGGGCAATGGCGAAGTGCTTTATATTGGCCGTGGTTCTGGTCCCGTTACCTTTAGTGCACCGGGTCGATACTACATTTTGAGCGCACCTGCCCACCACTCCTATCCCACCAAGCTGATCAAAGTTGAAGACGCGCGTCGCGTGGAGTTGGGATCATCAGAAACGGCAAATGAGCGCGTCATCATCCAGTTGTTGCACCCAGAAGTGTGCGAGAGCTGCCAGCTTTTGATGGGCTACACCCAATTCGCACCGGGTTCGGTTTGGAACACCATGCCCGCGCACCATCATGATCGTCGGATGGAAGCCTACCTCTATTTTGATCTATCCCAAGAGCAGCGTGTGTTCCACTTCATGGGACGGCCCGATGAAACACGCCATATGGTGGTGGCCAATGAGGAGGCAATCATCTCGCCACCTTGGTCCATCCATAGTGGTGCAGGCACAGGGGCCTACACGTTCTGCTGGGCCATGGCCGGCGACAATGTTGATTTCACCGATATGGATATGGTGCCAATGGAGGCGTTGCGATGAGTGCTTTCGACCTTAACGGTAAGCGGGCCCTTGTGACCGGCGCAAATACGGGCATTGGCCAAGCCATTGCCACCGGCTTGGCGCAGGCGGGTGCTATGTGGTCGCCGCTGGCCGTTCATCATGTGACGAGACGGTGGATTTGATCAAGGCCGATGGCGGCAATGCCGAAACGCTGCACATGGATCTGGCGGATGGCACCTTTGGCGTGGATGCCCTTGCCAAAGCTGGTGAGCTCGACATTCTGATCAACAATGCTGGCATCATTCGCCGAAACGATTCAGTGGACTTTGCTGAAAGCGATTGGGATGAGGTGATGGATGTGAACCTCAAGGCGGTGTTTTTGCTTTCTCAAGCGTTCGCCAAATCCGTTTTTACCCGCGACGCCACGGGCCGCATCGTTAATATCGCCTCGCTTTTGAGCTTTCAGGGCGGCATTCGCGTCCCATCCTACACTGCTTCCAAACATGGCGTTGTCGGCTTGACCAAAATTCTCACCAATGAATGGGCGGCCAAAGGCGTCAATGTGAACGCGGTGGCCCCTGGCTATATCGCCACCAACAACACCAAGGCACTGCGCGAAGACCCAAAACGTTCTGCAGAGATTTTAAGCCGCATACCAGCCGGTCGCTGGGGTGATCCGGCAGACATTGCCGGCGCGGTCACTTTCCTGTGCTCCCCCGCTGCGGCTTATGTGCATGGGGCGGTTTTAAATGTGGATGGAGGCTGGCTTGCCCGCTAATACTCGACTAGAGCGCACAGCGCCAATACCCAAGGCGGGGATGGTACATTTTGGTCCCGGCGCGTTTTTCCGCGCTTTTGGGGCGATCTATACCAATGATGTGATTGAACCTGCTTTCGATAGGTGGGGCATCATCGCCGTTAGCCTGAAAAGTTCAACCGCGGGTGACCAATTAATGCCGCAAGGCGGCACTTATACCGCCATTGAACGCAGCGTTGCTGGTGAAGTGACCCAGCAGATCAACTCAATTGTTGATGTGCTGGTGGCGCCTGAAGATCCAGGTGCAGTGCTGACACAAATGGCTGATCCAGCTATTGAAATCGTGTCCTTGACCATCACCGAAAAGGGTTATTGTTACGCGCCATCCACGAAGGCACTAGATCAATCCAACCCCGATGTTCAGCATGACATCAGCAATCTATCTGCGCCACGCACAGCGCTTGGATATATTGTTTCGGCGTTAAACATGCGTCGAGAAGCCGGAACCAAGGCGTTTACGGTTTTGTCCTGCGATAATTTGCCCGCAAATGGGCAATTGTTACGGCAGTTGACCCTTGAATTTGCCAAACTGGTGGACCCTGCGCTGGCGCAATGGATCAGCGAGCATGCGGCGTTTCCCTCCACCATGTCGACCGAATTACACCTGCAACGACGCAAGACGATATTGACAAACTGGCCGAGGCAACGGGCTATTTAGATCTGGGTTGTGTGGTGCACGAACCCTTTCGCCAGTGGGTGATTGAAGACAATTTTGTTGGTGATCGACCAGCTTGGGAAAACGCCGGGGCGCAGATTGTGCAAAGCGTTGATGCACATGAATTAATGAAATTGCGGTGCCTTAATGGGACCCATTCAAGCCTGGCCTATCTCGGTTATCTGGCTGGATATCAAACCATTAGTGAAACCGTTGCTGATCCGGCATTTGCCCGACTTTGTCAGCATATGTGGCAACACGAGATCACGCCGACAATTCCCACCCCAGAAGGTGAAGATTTGCCAACCTATTGTGATGCGCTGATGAAGCGCTATGAAAACACCGCCATCAAACACCGTACCTGGCAAATTGCTATGGACGGCAGCCAAAAATTGCCACAGCGGCTGTTAGGTACGGTGCGGGACTGTCTTGCGATGGGGCACGTGCCAAAGGGCTATGTCTGGCTGTTGCTGCGTGGATGCGCTTTGTCGGCGGTGTCGACGAAAAAGGAGCGGCAATCGAGGTGCGCGATCCGATGGCTGCGCAATTAAAGAAGGCCTATGAGGCCGCAGACACGCCCGCCGAAAAGGCGCTGTCGCTTTTGTCCATTCATCAGATCTTTGACCGTGGCTTGGCTGAAGATGAGCGATTTGTTGGCGCCGTTCAGGAGGCCTTTGCAGGCTGATCGACAAAGGCGCCCGCCAAATGGTTGCGGAGAATACACAATGAAACAAACATGGCGCTGGTTCGGCCCACTGGACAAAATTAGCTTGAATGAAGTGCGGCAAACAGGGGCAAGCGGCATTGTGACGGCCCTGCACGAGATTCCCTATGGCGAGGTTTGGCCCCGTGAGAAAATCGCCGAACGGAAATCTGAGATTGAAGCGGCTGGCCTCACATGGGATGTGGTGGAAAGCCTGCCCGTTCATGAGCAGATCAAGCATGGACAGGGCGATCTTTCGGAGATGTTCGCAAATTACCGCCAATCGATGGCAAATTTGGCGGCCGAGGGGATCACCACAATATGCTATAATTTCATGCCGGTTCTCGACTGGACGCGCACCACGCTGAATGCGCCTGAGGCGAATGGCGGCACCGCACTGCGTTTTGAAATGGCAGAATGCGCCGCGTTTGATTTGTTTATGATGGGCCGCGAAACCGACGATTATGCGCCCGAGATTATCGCCAAAGCAAAAAGCTGGTGGGAAGGGTCCACCGATACGCAACGTGCGCAGCTCACACATTCAATCATGTCCGGCCTGCCGGGTGCATATAAGCGCTATGATGCGGCGGGCCTTCACGCAGAATTAAAAAAATGGGCGGGCTTTTCCGCCAATGATCTGCGCAGTTCGCTGGCCCGGTTTTTGCAAGAAATCATGCCGACTGCACGCGAATTGGGCGTAAAGATGTGCATCCACCCTGATGACCCGCCGCGTCCGCTGTTCGGTTTGCCGCGTATTGTCTCGAATGCGGAAGATGTTGCTTTCTTGCTCAGCATCGATGACGCGATCGAAAATGGTTTGACGCTTTGTTCTGGTTCACTTGGTGCAAACCCCAACAATGATGTGCCAGCGATTGCGGCCCAGCACGCCAATCGGATACACTTTGCACATTTACGCAATGTGAAACGTGAGGCAGATGGTTCATTTCAAGAATCCGAACATCTCAACGGTGACGTGGACATGATTAGTCTTGTCGCCAATCTTTTGGCGGAGGAGCGATCGCGCACCGCCAATGGTCGCGCTGATGTTGAAATTCCGTTCCGTCCAGATCATGGCCATGCCTTGCTGGATGACAATGCACGTAATGCGCATCCCGGCTATCCGTTGGTGGGGCGCCTCAAAGGATTGGCGGAACTGCGCGGCGTCATTGCCGCGCTTGGCTATGGAAGGCCTGAATTGCGCCCGCCACGCCAGCTTCATCCGAACGATAATGTGGCGGTGTTGATTGACAACGCCCCGCGCGACAGCCAACCGCTGGGCGCCGGGGAAGTGCTGACGAGTGCGTTGGCACCCGGCCACAAAATAGCGACCTGCGCCATTTCCGAGGGCGCACCAATTATCAAGCTCGGCCAGACAATCGGTTTTGCCTCGGCTGATATTCCGCTTGGCACTCATGTGCACAGCCACAATTGCGCCTTTAGGGCACACACCGCGACTTATGAAGCTGGGGCAGGGCTAGCGGTTGCAAAGGCCGCAATACCCAAGGTGCAAGCCGGCCAATTCGCAGGCTATCAGCGCGAAAATGGGCAAGTGGGCACCCGCAACATGATTGCGCTGGTTTCCACGGTCAATTGCTCAGCCACGGCCATCCGCCGCGCTGCGGAAGAAATTGAACTATCCGGTATTTTGGCCAACTATCCCAATGTCGATGGCATTGTGGCTTGCACACACAGTCTTGGTTGCGGCATGGCCGCGCAGGGACCTGGCTGGGACAATCTGCAGCGCGTGCTATGGGGATATGCAAATCACCCCAATGTGGGCGCGGCGCTGTTTATCGGCCTTGGTTGTGAAGTGATGCAGATTGCCAAATTAAAACAGCGCTTTGGCAACGCAGAGCGGACGCGCATTTCCGGCCTCACCATTCAAGAATCCGGTGGCACCCGCGCCACCATCAAACAAATTGTAGAGCAAATTCACGCGCTCTTGCCTGCGGTGAACCAAATTTCGCGCACGCCTTGCGCACTTGGGCATTTAACGATCGGGCTGCAATGTGGTGGTTCAGATGGTTATTCAGGCATCACCGCCAATCCTGCGCTCGGCTATGCCAGCGATTTGCTTGTGGCACAGGGCGCCACCGTGATCTTGTCGGAAACACCCGAGATATACGGCGCTGAGCAACTTTTGCTGCAGCGGGCCGCAAGCGAATGTGTGGCAGAAAAATTGCTGGAACGACTGAATTGGTGGGATCAATATGTCACCATAAACAAGGGCACGTTGGACAATAATCCGTCCCCTGGCAACAAGGCAGGTGGCCTGACCACTATTTTGGAAAAATCGCTTGGCGCGATCGCAAAAGCAGGTTCTACCCCCCTTAACGACGTCGTTCATTATGGAGAAAAGCCAAGCGCCAACGGCCTCGTATTTATGGACACGCCAGGTTACGATCCAGTCTCAGCCACCGGGCAGATTGCCGGGGGGGCGCAATTGATTGTGTTCACAACAGGCCGCGGCTCAGCCTTTGGCTCCAAACCTGCGCCAACCCTCAAATTGGCAACCAATGATCGTCTGTTCGAGACCATGCAGGATGATATGGATATCAATTGCGGCGACATGATCAGCCAAGGTATAAGTGTAGAACAAAAGGGTCTGGAAATTTTCGAACAAATCATCGCCGTTGCCCAAGGCGCGACCACCAAAAGCGAGCAGCTCGGCCTCGGCGATCATGAATTTGTGCCCTGGCAAATTGGTGCGGTGATGTAAAGTAAATGGGCAGGGACACGCTGCCGCCACCCGCAAGCACTTTACCTATTTCACCCGTTGCAGCGCATCCGATAGAATATTGCTCATCTCATCAAGATGGCTTTGCTCTATAATCAGCGGGAGTGACAATGCTATAACGTCACCCGGATCAATAATCCCGGCTCAAAGCAATCGGCAAACGCGTCATATGCCGCGTGCCCGGCGCGATGGGAGCTAAGTGCAATTGAATGTCTTAAAGATCGCGAGGATGCTGGCGATCAACTGCAGCATGCAGCTTGCCCCCAAATAGGTTCTCATATGCAACAACGCGCATCTCGGCAAAGCCGAAACGATCTTCAATCGCCTCGGTGACAACATTCATTTCCAGATCATGGGCAACGCCACGTGTCACAGGCGAAGCCTCAATCTTCACCGCCACCACCGTCAAAATGTTGAACATTTGCCTTAGAGAGGCAGTTCTTAATTGCGATGAAAATCTGTCTTCGCGAGTTAGCTTATAAATTTATAGGTGAGCCTATTGTGCTATTTGGTGGGAACCTGCGCTAATTGTTGTGGCCTATTCATTGCCAGTTTAGGAAGTTTGGGTATATGTTTAGATATTTCATAAACTCAAACCCAAGAAGTTATACTCATGTCTCGCACTCAATCTGTCAAAACTGAAATTGCCAAATGGCTTGAAATGCAGATTGAGGCATTGGGCCCAGGTGGTCGTTTGCCGCCGATCCGTGAGATTATGCGCCAATTCAATACTGCTCAGCGTGTAGTGCAGGCCGTCGTGCAAGAATTTGTGCAGGATGGTCGCTTAATATCGCGCTCCGGCTTGGGGATCGTTATCGCGGATGCTTCGGCTGAAACTGAGGATCAGTGGGACGGCGATTTTCTCGTGCTTCACCGCAGTTCAGAAAGTGCGATTGCCTCAAACCTGCTGCGTGAATTGGCGCGTAGATTTCGCAAGCGCGGCGTCTCAATGTTGCAAATTGGTTATGAAGACGAAGAGCAGCCGCTGCAAGTTTTGGAGCGCATGGGGCGGTTTAAGGCTTGTCTTATTCAGGGGCATTTTCAGCCGCTTTCCATTGAATTTTTGTCAGCATTGAAAACGCATGCAGCTCATATCATTTCAGATGGGGTCTATGTGTCGGGTATCGACGTCGACGCGGTGGGGACCGACTGGCGGGAGGCGGTGTCGCTTGCTTTTTCGAAGCTTAAAGAGCTGGGGCACGAACGCATTGGGTTTTTAACATCGGGCCATTCGGCCCGCACCATTGCAATGGCGCGGCGAGAGTTTGAGATTTTGCGTCGTTTCGCAGTCGAGCCTGACAAATGCCCGCTGATCGCGATTGATGCACTGCCCGGCGATTATACAGCAGACAAAGTGTTTGATGCGCTTGCGCCATATGAAGTGGGGAAGAGCGAGTTGGACATCACTGCATTGATCACCTGGGGTGTTGTGGAGGGAATCGTGTTGGATTTGGCCCTGACGCGTTTAGGATTACGTGCGGGAGAAGATCTCAGTGTCATCATGTTGGGGAGTGTGGATTTCCAAAGTGAGCATCTCAAACGTTTTGACGTTGTGGGCAATAGTGATCGCGCTAAAATTGACACGTTTGAAGATATCATTTTGGCGCGCATTAATGGTGATGCTCGAGCGCCGCAAAGCCACTACCTCGAAATTGAAACCATAAAAAATGGCAGTGTCGCCCAAAAATAATAATATTTGAGTACGACTCTTATTGTTATGAGTTTTATACTCAAATAGGTTCAGCTTTAACAAAGACCTGATTGTTAGAGCGTGATATGGAACAAACTTCCCCCCCAAATTCAACCTAGCGTCGCCATTATTGGTGCCGGTGAGCGTGGCATTTATTTTATAGGCTCGCGCATGGCAGAAATGGCGGCTGAGACGGGGTTGCGCATTGTGGGGCTTCACGATCGGTTGCCTGACCGAATGGAGTTTGGCTGCCAACATATCAATCAAATCTACCAAAAAAACGACACCGGGTGCGAAGCCACTAGCTTTGACGATATGGCGGCGTTAATCAATCATCCGGACGTGGACCTTGTGCTTGTCACCACCCACACGAACGCCCACCGCGAACCGACAATTATGGCGCTTGAGGCGGGTAAAAAGGTTTATCTGGATAAACCGATTTCAGTCACTTTGGAAGATGCTGAAGCCATCCATGCGGCAGAAAAACGGGTTAAGTCGCCAGTAATGATGGGGTTCACCCGTCGGTATGAGGCGAGCTGGCGTGAGGCTGTTCGGCACCTGGAAGAGGGTGTCATTGGTGACTTACAGATGGTGTTGTTGCGCTCGGTCATTCCTTACACACGCTATTTGCAGCTGTGGCATCGCGATCAATCTCTATCGGGTGGGGCGATAAATGATAAATGTTCCCACCATTTTGATGTGTTGAACTGGTTGGCCAAGAGCGAGTTGCAAAGTTTGACCGCGGTTGGCGGACGCAGCTCAATTTTTAAGCCAGACCCCACTGCGCCGAAAAGGTGTAGTGAATGCGATCGGGAATGTGCTTATCGCCGACACGACACCTTGATTGATAAGGAAGAGGGGAGCGCGAGGTGCCTAACCCCAGTTGGGTTGACGCGGAGCATGTGCGCGACCGTAACGACAATTGCGTCTATTTGCCCGGTGCCGACATTGATGATCATGCAATTGTGGCACTCGCCTATGAGAATGGTGTCAAAGCAAACCTGTTTTTCACCCTGTTTGGGCCGTGGGCCAAGGACCAAGAAACCTTGGAACTGGTCGGGTCCACCGGACGGCTGCGGCTTGAGCGGTCGAGCGGCACCATTGATCTGGTCACTGACCATGGCAAAAAAACATCGCGTTTATAAGGTTAGCAATCCCGATAAAGGATCAAGCCATTATGGCGCAGATCGGCAATTGGTGAAGTCTTTGCGTGCGTTTGCGGACGGGGAAGCACCAACCGTTGGCGTGCGAGAAGGCATCGCATCGCTCAAAATGGTTTTGGCGACGCAACATTCCATTTCAAACCACGGGGCGTTTGTGTCTGGTGCGGACATGGAGGTTAACTATGCTTAATGCCCCGTTGCCTAAAGACTTGATGCCATTGGCGACGCGTTTGGGCGTCATCCCGCTCTACGGCGATATCCATAATCATTGCAATATTTCTTATGGTCATGGCCGTCTCCAAGATGCACTGAAACGCGCCAAGCAGCAGCTTGATTTCGTGTCGATCACTGGCCATGCCCATTGGCCCGACATGCCCGTAGATGAGCCGAGCGTCGCACACATCGTGGACTTTCACGTCAAAGGCTTTGCAAAGCTCAAGAAAAACTGGATACCGCATTACCAGAATTTGAAGGAATTTGACGAAGAAGGCGTGTTCTCGGCTTTCCCTGCTACGAGATACACTCGGGTGCCCATGGGGACTACACGATCGTTTATGAATCGTTGGAACCGCAGGACTTTCACGTGGCTGATGATCCTGCAGCCTTGTTGGGTGTTTTGAATGAAAAGGCCAAAGGCGACCATTTGGCCTTCCCCCACCATATCGGGTATCGCCCGGGCGCCGTGGCATCAATTGGCAGACCTTCGAGCCTGAACTATCGCCGTTCGTGGAAATGTTCTCCATGCATGGCTGTGCGGAAAACTCGCAAACGGACCGACCATACTTGCATTCGATGGGGCCGACCAATGGCGGCTCGACGATGCAGCAAGGACTTGATGAAAACAAGGTCTTTGGCATTGTGGGGAATTCAGATCACCACAGCGCTATCCGGGCTCTTATGGCCATGGCCGATGCTGTGTTTACACGTCAGGCGCTGGGCGCGACAAGATTTGGGACGGGCTGAAGTCACGCCACACCAATGCTTTGACGGGTGATCGCATTCATTTGCTCGGCGCCATTGATGGGCAGATCAACGGCGACAAGGTTGTGCCGCGCACCAACGCGGTGCTCGACGTCGAAGCCGTTGCCGGGGGTGCAATCGATTATATCGATGTGGTGCGCAATGGCGACCTATTCGAGCGCGTTTCTCCAGCGATTCAGCCACAACCTATTCAGGCGGAGCATGATCAATTCGAAACCATATTGGTAGTTGAAATGGGATGGGGCGCACGGCGCAGTACCCATTGCTGGAACAGCAAAATTGCCATCAAAAATGGCGAAATACTGAGTGTTGAACCACGCTTGCGTGGACGGGAAATTGTTTCTCCGCTTGAAGGAGATGATGTTGCCGCTGATGAACCCGTGTTGAGTGTGGACGACAATGGGCTGACCTTCAGCATCACGCTGAGGCCAATCCAAACAATATGACGCCCACGACCCAGGCGGTCGCGCTGCGGGTGCGTGGCAACATAAATACGGTTTTGCAGGCGGATCTTAGTGGCAAAAGCATTGAGTTGAATTTTGCAACTTTGCTGGACGGCGCGGTTTCAGGGAATCTGGGGCCAATCGATAGCCCTGCATATCGTATTCACCAAATTGTGCCGCCTTCGCGTTGGCAATGGCATGGGCAGGTGCCGCTGGGCGCCTTTGAGGCCAACGAAAACATCTATTTACGTTTGCGACAAACGAACGGGCAAATGGCTTGGACATCGCCCCTTTTCTGTCGAGATGAAAAATCGGGTTAGCACCCATTGCAATTAATTTGAATGCGGGCAAAGGGTTAGCGATCTCGAGATCCGCAAATGAATAAAAAATCGCGATTTGAAACATTCGGTGTTGGCAACACCCATTGGAGGACAACAATGCGTATTTCTACAATTCTAGCGTCAAGCGTGGCAGCGGTTGCACTTTTTGCAAGTTCAGCTATCGCCGCGGATCTCAAAATCGTTCATGGCTCGGTTGGCCGTGACCAAGAAATGCTGCGCAAACATTTGGATATGTTTGAAGCCCAAACCGATCACACGGTCAGCATTGTATCGATGCCTGAATCCACCACGGATCAGTTCGGACAGTATAAATTGTGGTTGGCAGCTCAAAGCAGCGATATCGATGTTTATCGTTTGGATGTGATTTGGGCCGCACAGGTGGCCAATCATTTCGTGGATCTGTCTCCGCACGTGCAAGACATTATCGGCGACTATGTGCCAGCGGCTGTTGAATCACAAACTGTGGGCGACAAGCTTGTGGCGTTGCCGATGTTCCTCGGCGCGCCAGCGCTTTATTACCGCACAGATTTGCTTGAAAAATATGATCAATCCGTGCCGACAACTTGGCAGGAGCTCACTGACACCGCCCAACTTATTCAAGATGCAGAACGGGCGGCGGGCAATGATGATATTTGGGGCTTTGTTTTCCAAGGCGCCGCTTATGAAGGCTTGACCTGTAATGCGCAGGAATGGGTGGCCAGCTTTGGCGGTGGCCGCATCGTTGAACCAGATGGCACGATCTCTATCAATAACGAGAATGCAGCCAAAGCACTGGATTTGGCAGCCTCTTGGGTTGGCAATATCGCGCCTGAAGGTGTGCTCTCCTACAAAGAGGAAGAAGCCCGTGGCGTTTGGCAAACCGGCAATGCGGTCTTTATGCGCAACTGGAATTATGCCTATGCGTTGGCCGCTGGTGAAGACAGTGCGGTGAAAGACGTGTTCGACGTGGCCATTTTGCCAGGTTCTGAGGGCCATACTTCTGCGGCCACATTGGGCGGCTCGCATCTTGGCGTTGCGAAATATTCCGAAAACCAAGACGCGGCGATCGAACTCGTGCGGTTCCTCAATTCCTATGACGTGCAAAAAGACCGTGCGATCATCACCTCACGTCCGCCAACCTTGAATGCGGTTTATGATGATGCGGAAGTGGGCGAGAAGCAGCCGTTTATTCCGTTGTGGAAGCCTGTGGTGGACAATGCATTGCCACGACCTTCTGTGGCGACGGCCCGAAACTATAATGAAGTGTCAAAAGAGTTTTGGAGCGCGGCACACGCCACCTTGTCTGGTGATGGCACTGCGGCTGAAAATCTGCAAAAGCTCGAAGCAAAACTGAAGCGGCTTAAAGGCGCGCGTTGGTAAGCTTTTGATATCCCCCACCGGGCGCGGTTCGCCGCGCCCTTTTTTCTCTTTCCGCTGCTGGTATATTTGATATGGCGCAACGCTCAAAACTGCACAAACAACGGGTAAAATCAGCGTGGCTATTTATGAGCCCGATGCTGATCGTTTTGACGGCCGTCGCCGCCTATCCATTGTTCCGCACGTTTTATTTTGGCTTCACTGATGCCTCGCTCGATATGTTGGATTCGGCCAAATGGGTTGGGTTTCGCAACTATCTGGAGTGGGTCGATTATGGCGACGGTCAGGGCGAGTTTTTCGGCCTTTTGGTCGACGAGGTGTGGTGGCAGGCAGTATGGAATACGCTTTATTTCTCGTTCGTCTCCGTCAGCTTTGAAACCCTTTTGGGTCTGATTGTGGCCTTGGTTTTAAACGCCAATTTCGCTGGGCGCGGATTTGTCCGTGCGGCGGTGCTCATTCCTTGGGCCATCCCCACCACCGTTTCAGCCAAAATGTGGGCCTGGATGATGCATGACCAATTCGGCATCTTGAATGATTTGCTGATGAAGCTGCATGTCATCTCCGATCCGATTGCCTGGACCGCGTCCTCTGACACAGCGATGCTCGCGGTGTTGATGGTTGATATCTGGAAAACGACGCCCTTTATGGCGCTGCTGATATTGGCCGGCTTGCAGATGGTGCCGCGCGATATTTACGAAGCGGCCAAGATTGACGGTGTGCATCCGGTCAAAGTGTTTTTCAAGGTTACGCTGCCCATCATTCGCCCCGCGATTGTTGTCGCCATCATCTTTCGGGCGCTCGATGCCATGCGGGTGTTTGATTTGATCTATGTGTTGACCCCAGCCAATGACGATACGCGCACCATGTCTGTGTTTGCGCGGGAATATTTGTTCGATTTTGACAAATTCGCCTATGGGTCCGCCGCGTCCACTTTGCTGTTTTTGATCATTGGTGGTGTGACCATCACAATCTTTGCCATGGGTAAAACCAATGTTGGACGGGAGAATTAGAATGCCAACTTGGATCAAGCAAACCAGCTTTTATGCTCTGGTGGCCGTCATTTTCGTGCTGTCTGTGTTCCCATTCTACTATGCGGTCGTCACCTCATTCAAATCTGGCCAGGCCATATTTGACGTTGACTATTGGCCAACCAGTTTTTCCTTGACCAACTATTTCACTGTGTTGACGCAAGGCGTGTTTGGGCAGCAAATTTTGAATTCCATTCTGGTGGCGACGGGCGTGGTGATGATTTCGCTGGTGCTCGCCGTTGGGGCGTCTTACGCCCTCAGTCGCATCGCGTTTCGTGGCAAAACGCTCATGCTGTTCACCATTTTGTCCGTGTCGATGTTTCCACAAATTGCGGTGCTCGCGGGCTTGTTTGAATTGATCCGATCCATGGGGATTTACAATTCTTTGTGGTCGCTGGTGTTCTCCTACATGATTTTCACCTTGCCGTTCACCGTGTGGGTTTTGACCACTTTTATGAAGGCACTGCCGGTGGAAATCGAGGAGGCGGCCATCGTTGATGGTGCCACGCCTGTCGAGATCATCATCAAGGTGTTTTTGCCTTTGATGTGGCCCGCTTTGGTCACCACTGGCTTGTTGGCGTTTATTCACGCTTGGAACGAATTTTTGTTCGCTTTCACCTTTATGGCGACCGATGCAAAGCGCACCGTGCCTGTGGCCATTGCGATGATTTCGGGCGGGTCTGAATTTGAGGTGCCATGGGGGAACATCATGGCGGCATCTGTTGTGGTGACCGTGCCTTTGATCGCCCTTGTTTTGATTTTCCAACGCAAAATTGTTGCGGGCCTAACCGCTGGCGCGGTGAAAGGATAGTTATGGCTGAGTTGCAGTTAGAAAACATTTCCAAAAACTTTGGCTCCGTCAAGGTCATTCACGATGTGAGCCTATCCATACAACAGGGCGAATTCGTTGTGTTCGTGGGGCCGTCTGGCAGTGGTAAATCCACCATGCTGCGGTTGATTGCCGGGCTGGAAGACATCAGCGGTGGCACCTTGAAGATCGATGGACAGGTCGCCAATGATTTGACGCCGGTTCAGCGGGGGATTGCCATGGTGTTCCAATCCTATGCCCTTTATCCGCACATGAATGTCTATGACAATATGGCTTTTGGCCTGCGGCGCCACAATATGAGTAAAAAACAAGCGGATGCCCATATCCGCGAAACGGCGCGCAGCTTGGATATTGAACAATATTTGGATCGTTTGCCGCGCCAACTCTCTGGTGGCCAACGTCAACGGGTCGCGATTGGCCGCGCGATTGTGCGGCAGCCTGAGCTTTTCTTGTTTGACGAACCCTTGTCCAACCTGGATGCGGCGTTGCGGGTGAATACGCGGCTCGAGATTTCAAAACTACATGAGCGTATGCCCGACACCACCATGATCTATGTGACGCATGATCAGATTGAGGCGATGACTTTGGCCGATCGTATTGTGGTGATGAATCATGGCAATATTGAACAAGTCGGCACGCCGATGGAGCTGTACCATAATCCCGTTAATCAGTTTGTGGCCGAGTTTATCGGGTCGCCAAAGATGAATATAATCCAAGATACAAATACTGACGAAAAGACAGGTATTCGGCCCGAGCATATTGAGCTGGTCGCGGAAGGTGAGGGGCAGTGGAGTGGTAAAGTTGAGGCCATTGAAGAGCTTGGGGCGGAGGCCCTCGTTTTCGTGCGCCTGCCGACGAACGAGCTGGTTTTGGTGCGCGTGAATGATAATCATCCCGTGACGCGTAAAGAAATGGTAGGGATTGCTCCAATTGAAGATAAAATTCTAAGATTTGATCGGGACGGCGAGCGGTGTTAATTCGTTGCGGCGCAATACTTTGGGATGACTATTTTCGTCCTGAACGCCCTTCAAAAAAAGCCCAAAAAATATACAATAGATAAAGCCAGCTTACCTTTCTAAGGCTTTAAAATCCAATTCTTTGATGAGAATACTCTGTGGGCATTGTTGTCTGATCGTTTGCAACTGACGGAAGCCAGCCTGTTCGTTGCGACAAGCATTGTGTATTTCAAGTCGCAAACCAAGCGGCCAAGTGACATTTCTGCTTTCTGGTGCAGCCAAGCGACTGTTTTGAAGTAGCGGGCGCTGATGCAATGCGGGATGAGCAGGCGGCTCTTTCGGTTCCGTCCGCGGCCGCACCCGGCGAGCTCATCAAGGTGGAATAGGAGCGGGCATCACATGCGCACGGCAAGCGGTCAAAGCAGCATGCTGGCCCCCTTTATCCACTGTAATGAGGGTTTTCGCTCTGGGCATGGCCAAGGGGCGGACTCGCCCTTCAGTACAAAATGCGTGCACTTTCAAGCATATTGATCAGTTTATTTCATCACTTTGGCAGGTGGTATCAATTCTCAATCGTCTGATCCGCGGATGAATCTTGCGGTTGATTTTGATTTTTTCTTTTCTGATCAAAATATTTCCGATATGAATCATAGTGTTGGTGGCGACGAAGGGCATTTTTCATGGATCACCCAAGCGGTGGGCGTTCCAAATCAAGTGATAGAGGGATTTCGGCCAAACGATTTGTCCGACAATCGCGCATCTTGACTGTCAATGCCAGAATTTCAGTTCAAATTTACATGAAATCTTGGTCAAACCCACACGTAAAGCAACCTGAACAATAATAAATACTGTCGCACCTTATCGGCAACGACAGAAATCAACAGGAGGGAACACAATGTTTAAATCCACATTTACCGCAGCGATTGGACTGGTGCTTATGGCATCCGCCGCGCAGGCGCAAACCGCCATGCCCTTTGCCCTAGACTGGCGTTTTGAAGGGCCGTCTGCGCCTTATTTCGTCGCGCTTGACAAAAATTATTTTGCAGATGCGGGGCTTTCGGTGGAAATCAGCGCCGGGCAGGGCAGCCTTGACGCCATTCCCAAGGTCGCCACAGGCGCCTTTCCCGTCGGCTTTGCCGATATCAACAGCCTGATCAAGTTTCTGGACCAAAACCCCGGTGCACCGGTGATTGGCGCGATGATGGTTTATGACAAACCGCCATTCGCGATTGTGGGACGCCGCTCACTGGGCGTTGAAGCCCCATCCGATCTTGAAGGTAAGGTGCTGGGCGCGCCGCCTCCAGACGGCGCATACGCGCAATGGCCTATTTTTGTGGCTGAAACCGGCATTGACGCTGCAAAGGTCACCATTGAGCCTGTGGGCTTTCCAACCCGCGAACCGTCTTTGGCAGAAGGTAATGTTGACGCGGTGACCGGGTTCAGCTTCACCTCGTTCCTCAACACCGTTCGCCTCGGTGTGCCGGAAGATGACGTCTCAGTCATTCTCATGGCGGATCACGGCGTTGATTTGTATGGCAATGTGATCATTGTCAATACTGACTTCGCCGAAGCAAACCCGGATGCAGTTAAAGACTTTCTAGATGCCGTGGCAAAAGGCGTTCTGGACACAATCGCCGACCCGGAAGCCGCCATTGAAAGCCTAACCAGCCGCAACCCAGCCATGGACGCAGCGCTTGAATTGCGGCGGCTGGAACTGGCGCTTGATGCCAATATCGTGACCGATTGGGTCAAGGCAAACGGAATGGGCGACATTGATGATGAACGGTTTGCCAACTCATTGGAGCAGATCAAGCTGACCTATGAGTACAAGAACGAACCGGATGCTAGCATTTACTTTACTGATGCCTATCTGCCCGAAGGCGGCTTCAAGATCGACTAAATTTCTGTGATCAGCGCCCTTTGGGCGCTGATCTTTCTGTCCGGGGGGACCATGACCAATCTTATCGAAATCAAGGGCGTGCGCCACGCCTATCAGACCGATGCCGGTCCGTTGCCAGTGCTGGATGGTCTGGACATAACTGTGCCCGAAGGCGGGTTTGTGGCGGTTGTCGGACCCTCAGGTTGCGGCAAATCCACCTTGACTCGGCTGATCGCGGGATTGATGAAACCCGATGAAGGCGAGGTTTGGTTGCATGGTGAGCGGGTGAAGGGGCCACGTTCAACTGTGGGCATGGCATTTCAAAACCCTGTGCTGCTGGAATGGCGGACAATTCTTGATAATGTGCTGCTGCCAATGGAAATTGTGCCGACGAAAGTCACGAAAAAGCAAGCCAAGGAACGCGCCATGTTCCTATTGTCGTTGGTGGGGCTTGAAGGGTTTGAGGACAAACGCCCCTCGGAACTCTCGGGCGGCATGCGCCAGCGCGCTTCCCTGTGCCGCGCGCTCATTCACAAACCTGAAGTGCTGATCCTTGACGAACCCTTTGGCGCGCTTGATGCCTTCACCCGGGAAGATTTGTGGTTGACCATGCATCGGGTGAAAGAACGTGAACCCTTTACCTGTGTTTTGATCACCCATGATCTGCGCGAGTCGATTTTTCTCGCCGATCAAGTGATGGTGCTCTCCGACCGGCCCGCCAGCACCCAATATGTGCTGGATGTGCCCTCGTCAGGGCCACGCACCCTCGATGATCTTTATACGTCCGAAGCCGCCGACCAACTTAACATTTTGCGCCACCAGATTCAGATTGCCCAGGGCCGCACCACTTCGCAGGAGGCATCATCATGAACAAGCATATCCGCGCAATAGCCGTACCTTTGATCGCAATGGTGATTTTTCTAGCGCTCTGGGAATGGCTGGTCTGGTTCAATGGCTGGCCCAAATTTAAAATGGCGGCCCCCTCCGATCTGTTGCCCGCTTATGAGCGCCACTGGAACCTTTTCTTGACCATGGGTTGGCAAACATTGTGGCGCACGGTGGCCGGGCTGTTGTTGGCTGTGGCTTTTGGCACACTTTTGGGCATGATCATGGGGTTCTCGCGCACCATGCGGGATGCGCTTTATCCGCTGCTTGTCGGGTTCAACGCCATTCCCAAAGCCACCGTGGTACCGATTGTGGCGCTCATGTTTGTGGGGCAACATGACTTCAACACGGTGCTGCTAGCCTTTATGATTTCGTTTTTTCCCATTGCCGTCTCGGTATCCATCGGGTTGTCGACGCTTGAACCCGAATATCGTGACATTCTGCGCTCGCTCGGGGCGTCTCAGGCTACTATTTTCTGGAAAATTGCCATGCCAAAGACACTGCCCGAATTTTTCGGCGCGCTAAAAGTGGCGGTCACCTTGGCGTTCATCGGCACAAATCTGATGGAAATTGTTAGCCCCCATGGCCGCGGTCTAGGGGCATTGTTTGATTCCGGTCGCACCAATTCTGATTTTCCCTTGATGTTCGCCGTGCTGATCGCCTTGGCGTTTTTGGGCATCGTTCTTTATTATATCGTTGTTGCCCTCGAGAAAATATTTGCGGGCTGGGCAGAGCGCAGCCCGACATAGACCGAGGGTGCGCGCTACCTTGAAGTACAACTTTTGTTTGAAAACAATGGTTTATCCAACAGTAGGATTATGCTATGGGACAGGTTTATTCGCTAATCAAACTTCAAGAACTGCGTAAGATTGAACGCTGGCGCCATGCGCGTGTGACGGTTGACGAGATCGGCAAGATCCTAAATCGTCGCCGATCGACGATATTTAGAGAACTACGACGTAATCATTTTTCGGATCCAGAGCTGCCCGATGTTGACGGCCATTTTGCCGTCGCCGCGCAAACGCACGCTTCACACCAGCGTACCCAACAACAAAAGCTCATCAAGTTTCCTGATCTATGTCACCGCATTGTATAGATATGTTGTTACCCGCGAGACATTTCCCTTAAACTCCCGGGACTGGGATATTAAAGTAGCCTACCCCGTCAAACCCTTGCGCAGTAGATTTAAGCCAGCAATGACCAACACAATCAATGTGATTTTGCGAAACCGCTCCGGGTTAAGGCGGTCTTGGATCTGGAAACCGATCCACATCCCAATTGGCGCAAATGGCACAAGCAAAAGCGAAAACGGTGTGGTTTGGCCGTTTAGTATGCCCGATTGAATATGGGCAAAAAGAATGGTCACAGAGCCAAGACCGTAGATGACACCCTGAACAATGATCTGCTTGGATTTGGGAATCTCTATAGCCAATAGATACAAGACCGTTGTCGGTCCCCACGTTCCCGCAAGACCTCCCAAAGTACCAGAGATGAAAGCGATCAACCCCTCGGCCCAACGTTTTTGTTCTGGCTTTATCTGGAGTCGCACACCTAACAACTGTATTGTCGACAGAAACACAACTGGAATGCCGAGCACAAAATAAAAGTATGTGGTGGGAATAAAGGGTACAAGTTGGGCGGTCGCAAAAATCATAATACAAACAATGAGAATGTAACGCCAATGCTCCTTCGCAGCAGTCAATGCCGGCGCTGCGCCATGCCGAAACGTTTGTAATCCATTGGAAACAACGATGGGTAGAATAATGCCTGCTATGGCCAACTTGGGTCTACCAGTGAACTTAGACCGGACACAATGATAAGAGGCATGGCAAAACCAATCGCGCCCTTAATTACTCCAGAAAGTAATGTGATAAGTACAATAAGAACAAACGTTGTAGGCGTAATTTGAAAGAGCAGGTCTAAACTCATCGAAGTCCGATCGGATTTGTTGGGAGGGTTAGAACTTGGCCATCAAAACCAATGTTAGGATTTCAGCCTACGCCAAAACTGGATCCAACGCAGCTAATGAATTCAAGTCAATATAGCCAAATTCGTCGCAATCCGCGTAGTCTACTATTGTCAACGTCGGCGTAAAAACCTGCAATTTGGGCATGATGCCCCCAAGTAGCATGCCCCAAGGCGCGTTGACCGAGAGGCCAGCATAGAGATATTCTAAGCTGTAGCTTGTCTGGATTTGTATTGATTGAGGCGGTAATTTTCACCATTCATCTCGACGATGTTTAGGTGGAGTGTCACACCGATCCAGCAGTGCGCCATTCGCAGTCAATAAGTTCCATAAGATATATTACGCGAAATAGATATGTAAGCAGGTGCGCGCTACCTTGAAGTGCAAATTTTGTTTGAAAACAATGGTTTATCAAACTTTCGGCGTAAAGCCTGGCCGTCGACGCATCGATCTCGGTTAAAACCAAATGATGTTCACTGCCGACCCATTCACCATTCACGTATCTGCGCTGTTCCAGCTATGACGTTTCATTAAAACCAAGTTTCGTAGATGAAACGGGCGATCCTTATTGATATTCGAAAGACTTAAAATTCTTAGCCAATCGCTTTTCGCTCCTCAATTTGTTGACGTCTGATGGAACGTTTGGACGCTATAGAAGCGGTTAGTACCCCTATGGTGACTAAACCGATGATGATCGACGATAACGCGTTGATTTCGGGGCTGACGCCCAATCGGACCGATGAGTAAATTTTAATCGGCAGCGTGGTAGACGATGGTCCCGCTGTAAATGACGCAATCACAAGGTCATCTAATGAAAGTGTGAAGGCGAGCAACCAACCTGAAGCAACGGCCGGAGCGATGATCGGTAAAGTCACAGATTTAAATGCATCAAAGGCGGTGCACCCCAAATCAAGCGCGGCTTCTTCCAAGCTTTGATCAAATGTTTCCATGCGCGACGACACCACAACGGACACGTAACACATTGAAAATGTAGCATGGGCTAGGACAATGGTCGTGGCACCCCGATCTAGCCCAATAGCTATGAACAGCAGCAAAAGCGAAAGGCCGGTAATCACTTCTGGCATCACCAATGGCGCATATATCATGCCCGAAAATAAGGTGCGCCCGAAAAAAAACGCCCGCCCCGTACCATAACCAAAGCAGCCATTGTGCCCAAAATTGTGGCGATCGATGACGACCATAGCCCAACTTTCAGGGTCACCCAGGCGGCGTCCAAAAAGGCATCATTTGAAAGCAACTCCCCGTACCATTTGGTCGAAAACCCTGCCCACACGGTGACCAGCTTTGATTTGTTAAAGCTAAAAATCACCAAAATAATAATCGGGATATATAAAAACGCGAAACCTGTTGTGAGGGACACAACGTTAAACCAGGAGGTCTTTCTCATTGATTTTGCTCCCTCAGCTTTTGTTCATTACGCTGAAACAAGACAATAGGAATGATTAGAATGAGGAGCAGGATTACTGCGACAGCGGAGGCGACTGGCCAATCCCGGTTGGCAAAAACTCCTCCCAAAGCACTTTGCCAATCATCAACGTACGGGCACCACCCAGTAGCGATGGGATAACAAATTCGCCCAATGTTGGAATAAAAACCAAAAAACAACCGGCGATTACGCCTGGTTTGGCCAAATGAATGGTTACCGACCAAAAGGCCTGGATACGTGTGCAGCCCAAATCTTGCGCTGCTTCGAGCAATGACTCGTCAAGCTTATCGAGCGTGGCGTAAATGGGCAGCACCATAAAAGGCAAATAGGTATAAACAATACCTATATAGACGGCAATATCGGTGTTCATGATGGCCAGCGGCTCTGAAATTAGCCCAGTCCACATCAAGAATTGGTTTAGAAACCCTTCATTGGACAAAATCCCAATCAAGGCATAAACGCGGATCAAGAAGCTGGTCCAAAATGGTAAAATAACAAGAAGAACAAGGCTCGGCCGCCACTCAGATGGCGCTTGTGAGATCGCGTAGGCAAACGGAAATCCCAACAACAATGTTAAAAACGTCGCGATGACCGCAATTTTCAAGCTGGACAAGAAGGTCTTCCAGTAAAGATCATCCTCAGCCAAAAAAACGAAATTTTCGAAGTCAAGTTTCGATAAGAAATCGACAAAGCCTGCCCAACCCGCACTCAGGTCAAATGTGGGTGTATAGGGCGGAATGGAAATCGCATAATCGGACAATGCGATTTTGACAACAATAAAAAACGGAACAAGAAATAAGGCCAGCAACCACGCATAAGGCACAAAGATCAGTAAACGTTTAGACCGTGTCATGATGGTATTCCATTGGATTGCAAGACGATGCCCGCAGTATCGCTCCAAGAAAGCCAAACCTGATCATTCCACGTTACCGAACGTCGAGAAATCCTTCGATCATTGGCAACTTGTGATTTAATCAGATTGCCGTTTTCAAGTCGCACATAATAGGTCGACATGTTTCCCAAATAGGCGATGTCTTCAACCTTGCCGGCCACGCGATTATTGCGCTCGACAGGCTCTTGCAAGGATAACGCCACCTTTTCGGGCCGAATTGCAAAAGCTGCCTCTCCGCCTTGTTGGATTTTTTGGCCCGCTAGCCCTCGAATATCAGAAGCGCCCTCAGCCCAGCAAAGTTGAGCCTCTTGTCCGACCAAGTGAGACACCCGACCTTCAATGATGTTCACGTCACCAATAAAATCCGCCACATAAATTGAGTTTGGATTTTCATATACGTGATCAGGCGTATCAATTTGCACAAGTTTGCCATGATCCATAACCGCTATCCGACTGGCCACGGTCATTGCCTCCTCCTGATCATGCGTCACAATCACGAAGGTTGTGCCGGTTTTCTCCTGAATATCCATCAATTCAAACTGTGTCTCTTCACGCAGTTTTTTGTCCAGGGCACCCAATGGTTCGTCAAGCAACAACAGTTTTGGCGCCTTAGCCAAAGCCCGCGCCAGAGCCACCCTTTGACGTTGGCCCCCCGACAATTGATGGGGTTTACGTTTGGCAAATTTTTGCAACTGCACCAAGCGCAACATTTCCTCAACACGACCGTCAATTTCAGACTTTGACATGCGAGATCGCTTCAATCCAAACGCTAGATTGTCTACGACATTCAAATGCGGAAACAACGCGTAAGACTGGAACATCATGTTCACAGCTCGTTTATTCGGCGGAATACCCGCCATATTCTTGTTGTCGATTGTGATTTTGCCTGCGCTGGCCTCTTCAAAGCCGGCGAGCATTCGCATCAAAGTTGTTTTGCCACAACCAGAAGGCCCCAATAACGCGAAAAATTCCCTTGGGTAAATCTTAAGATCAATATTGTCGATCGCTAGAAAGTCTCCATACTTTTTGGAGACACCGTCAAACTGGATAAGGGGCTCTGCCGTCTCATCATTCCACGGTGCAAACGGTGCATTATTACTCATATTTGACTTCCCCCCTAATAAACACGCACGGGATATGACCCCGTGCGTGTCCCAATTTTATGTGACGCCTTACGTGCCAGATTTAATTTTCGTCCACATCCGCGTTACTATTCGTTGCACTTTTGGCGGATATGGCGGCGTTGTATAAAGGGTCTTCAGCGTTTCTGCGTCGGGGTAAATCGCTGTGTCATCAATCACATCTTCAACCAAATATTGTTGCGATGCCAAATTGCCGTTGGCGTAATAAACATAGTTTGAAGCGGCGGCCATGTTCTCAGCATCCAAAATGAAATTAATGAACTTATGCGCGGCTTCGGGGTTAGGTGCATCAACAGGAATGGCCATTTGGTCAAACCACATTAATGCCCCCTCTTTTGGCGCATTGTAGGCAATCTCAACGCCGTTGTCGGCCTCTGCTGCGCGATCTCGCGCCTGCAAGACATCACCTGACCAGCCCAAGGCAACACAAATCTCACCATTGGCAAGGGCATTGATATATTCAGAACTGTGGAATTTTTTTCACATAAGGTGAGACCCGCACAAGCAGTTGCTCGGCCAGTTCAAGGGATTCCTTGTCTTGCGAAGCAGGATTTTTTTCCAAGATAAGCAAGGGCCGCTGGAACAACCTCAATCGGCGAATCCAGCATATAGACGCCGCAAGATGCCAGCTTTTCCATATTTTCAGGTTCAAAAATCAACGCGAGTGAGTTGATTGGTGCGTCTTCACCCAACACTTCGGTGACTTTACCGACATTTACGCCAATGCCAGTGGTTCCCCACATATAGTTGACCGAATATGCGTTATCAGGATCATATTGCGCTGTGCGTTGTTTGATTACATCCCACGCATTGTCCTTGTTGGGCAATTTGGAGAAATCTAGTTTTTGGAAAGCACCAGCTTGAATTTGGCGGCTCAAAAAAAACTGCCAGATGGCACAACAACGTCATATCCCGAATTGCCGGCTAACATTTTTGTTTCTAACAGTTCGTTACTGTCAAAAACATCGTAAATTAGATCGATGCCTGTTTCTTGCTCAAATTTTTCGAGTAAAGATTCATCGATATAATCCGACCAATTGTAAACGCGAACTTCCTCAGCGACAGCAAATTGCGTCGTAGCGAGCAGCGCTATTGTCGAGAGCGTGGTAGCTAATTTCATCATGTTCCTCCTGTTTTTTTTAAAACTTTTGATCAAAAGTTTGACAAACGCAAGTTTTTTTTGTGATTTGGGTATTAATGTGAAAAACGAATTGCATCGGATAGACAGTAAAAAAATGTCAGATACCAAAAAAACACCAGAGCATCAGGCCGCATATGAGACCTTAAGAAATATGATTCTTCTTGGTCGCTTTGCACCCGGTCAGCCGCTGACGATCCAAGGTCTGGCCGACGCTCTGAATGTCGGCATGACCCGGCACGGGAAGCTATCCGCCGCCTCGTTGCAGAAAATGCTCTCGAAACGTTGGGCAATCGTCGTGTTGCGTTGCCGCTTCTTGATCAATCCGCACTTGAAGACATATATATGCTTCGCCTCGAAATTGAGCCTGAGTTGACATCTAGAGCGGTAAAAAAACGTTTCACAGCAAGTAGTTGATAGGCTTTCCGTAATTGATGACGCGGTAAATATAGCCATTGATATTGGCGATGTTGGCGCCTATCTCGAGCGCAATTATGCCTTTCATTTTGGCATTTACGAATTGGCTGATTCCCCAGTCTTATTAAGAATGGCCCAAATGTTATGGTTGCAAGTTGGGCCAAGCTTGCGCGTCATCTGTGGTCGATTTGGCACAACAAATCTGCCCGATAAGCATCCGGATATTTTAGGCGCACTACTTGAAGGCCAACCTGAAAACGCAGCAATCGCCATGCGCGACGACCTCTCGCAGGGCATTGAATTAATCAATCAATCTTTTTTTCCAAAAATTTGATCAAAAGTTAGGTATAGGCGGATGAGCCGAACTAAAACAGACGAAAAATACAATTCATGGGCGACTGCTCTGCCTGACGCGTTTTTGCAATATTTGTCCGGGAGACGGCTTGAAGAAGTCGAATGCATCATACCTGACATCGCCGGGACGTCGCGCGGCAAGTCAATGCCCGCCTATAAATTCCAGCCCAACGATTCAATTTTTCTGCCTATTTCCTTATTTTACCAAACCATTTCTGGTGAATATGTTGATATGGAGATCAAAAATCAGTGGTTGGAACGCGACGTTTCGCTGGTACCTGATATGTCCACAGCAACCGCTGTGCCATGGGCCGAAGATGCGACGGTGCAAGTCATTTGTGATATGTACGAGCGCACTGGCGAACCCTTGCCAATCGCTCCACGCAACGTCTTGCGACGCATCCTTGATATTTACAGGGCGGAAGGGCTTTCGCCGATTTTGTCTCCCGAGTTGGAATTCTATCTCACCAAACCCAATATTGATCCCAATGAGGCGATTGAAGCGCCCATTGGACGAACAGGACGAAAAAGCGCAAGCAGCCAAGTATATTCAATGGCGGCTGTTGACGAATATGGCCCGGTGATCGATACCATTTTTGATTTTGCAGAAGCACAAGGTTTAAAAATTGACACGGTAATTCAAGAAGGTGGTGCGGGCCAAATCGAAATAAACCTGCTACATGGCGACCCGCTGGAATTGGCCGATCAGGTGTTTTTCTTCAAGCGCACCATTCGCGAAGCTGCATTGAAAAACGGCATATTCGCAACATTTATGGCCAAGCCTATGCGCGATGAACCGGGCAGTGCAATGCATATTCACCAATCTATCCTTGATACAAAAACAGGCAAAAACATCTTTTCCGATGATCAGGGCAATGAAACCGAGCGGTTCTACAATTTTATTGGTGGCTCGCAAAAATACCTGATGCAGGCCGTGCCCTTGTTGGCCCCATACGTCAATTCATATCGACGGCTGACACCTGAAGGCCAGTCCGCACCTTCAAATCTGGAGTGGGCGAAGGACAATCGAACAACCGGATTACGGGTGCCCCAGTCCCACCCAGACGCACGGCGGTTGGAAAACCGGGTAATTGGTATGGATTGCAATCCTTACCTGGCAATTGCGGCCTCACTTGCATGCGGTTATCTGGGCATGAAAAACAAGGTCGAACCACGCCCAGAGGCCATAAATGAAGTTTTTGAAACCGATGATGGGTTACCCTCCAGCTTAAACGCGGCGCTCGACTTGTTCAGTGAAGCGGATGAACTTTGGGCTGTGTTAGGTGAAGAGTTTTGCCAGTTGTTCCTTGATCTCAAACGGGCAGAAAATGAGGAATACCAGCGCGAGATCTCTCCGTGGGAGCGGCAACATTTGCTGTTGAACGTCTAGTGAACTTACTTTCAATCAACGATCAACCGCAACTATACCCTCCTTCGCTTTATGCCAACAACATTAGTCCGCTTGAAAATTGCACGGCGGCGGCAGGTGAATTGCACAGCGATGTCTGCGTGATCGGCGGCGGGTTTACCGGCCTTTCGACAGCGCTGCATTTAGCCCAACAGGGCTACAGCGTGCGGGTACTTGAAGCCCAGCGTGTCGGTTTTGGCGCCTCGGGGCGCAATGGCGGACAAGTTGGACAGGGCCAACGGCTCGATCAAGATGATCTGGAACAAATGTTTGGCGATAGTCGCGCTATGGACCTGTGGCAAATCGGGAGTGCCGCGCCTGCACTTGTCCGCGAGCTGGCCAAATCGGAACTGGTTCATGCAGATTTTCATCCTGGGGTGATTCATGCGGATCACCGACAGCGCTATGTGGCCCATTCGCGCGCCTATGTGGACAAGATGCGCTCAAAATACGCCTATGATCAAATCTCATTCCTCGACAAGCAAAGCTTAAGGGAGCTGGTCAATTCCAACGCATATTTTGGTGGCACTTTGGATATGGGTGCCGGGCATATTGATCCATTGCAGTTTTCGTTGGGCTTGGCACGTATGGCACAGGCGCATGGGGCAACCATTCATGAAGGCAGTTTGGTCACCGGCTTTAAAGAAGGCAAAAAAATTGTCATTGAAACCGATAAAGCGCGTATTTCCTCCGATTATCTTGTGTTGGCCTGCAACGGCTATATCGGTAATTTGCACCACGATGTGACAAGACATGTGATGCCGATCAACAATTACATCGTGGCGACGGAACCTTTAACCGCTGCGGCGCGTGCCAACATTATCGCCAAAAATTATGCCGTCGCGGACAGCAAATTTGTCGTCAATTATTTCCGCTTTAGCGATGACAATCGCATGCTGTTTGGGGGTACAGAAAGCTATAGCTATAAGTTCCCTGTGGATATAGCGTCGAAAGTGCGCAAGCCAATGGCTGAAATATTCCCACAACTCGCACAGACAAAAATCGACTATTCATGGGGCGGCACGCTGGGTATCACAATGAACCGAATGCCGCATTTCGAGCGATATGGCCAAGGCAATATCATAAGCATGTCCGGCTTTTCGGGTTCTGGCGTTGCGATGGGTACATTGTCTGGGCAAATCGCAGCAGAATTGATCAGCGGACAGGCAGAGCGGTTTGACATCATGTCGCAAATTCCAACACCAAAATTTCCTGGTGGCAAAATGATGCGCCATCCCTTGTTGGTGCTTGCGATGCTTTGGTATTCGCTGCGCGATAAATTGTAGAGGAACGACATGGTCAAAATTATCCCGGTTACCACAATTGACGCGCCTGAAAATGACGAGATTACCCCGGAAAAATTGGTGTCAGGTGCAGGCCGGACGAAACATTGGCACGCCTTTTCTGACGCAACGGAACGATTTCATGTTGGGCATTGGAGCAGCGGCCCTTGCGAATTATTCGTGAATTACACCGAAGATGAATTATGCGTCATTGTAAAAGGCAGCGTCACGCTCACCTCTCAAGAAGGTGAAGAAGCGACGTTTAACGAAGGCCAATCTTTTGTCATCCCCGCTGGATTTGTCGGCACATGGAAATCCAATGACCACGTAACGAAAATCTACGCGTCATTCGAATGAAAATGGCCCACCAAATATAGGAGGGCCGATTCATACGGTCGCGTTGCCATGAGGATCATAGGCTCGAATTTTTAGATTGATCCTAGGCGATTTTGATCCAGGTTGATTTTAGCTCCACATATTTGTCCAACGCGTGCAGTGATTTATCACGCCAATGCCTGACTGTTTGTAGCCACCAAACGGTGTGGTGAGATCGTCGCAATCATAATCATTTACATAGACCATGCCGGCCCGAATTTTTCGAGACAATTGATGGGCTTGTGACAAATCATCGGACCATAATGCTGCGGCCAAACCATATGGACTGTCGTTCGCTACTTTGATGGCTTCCTCGGGTGTATCCACGGCGATAACGGAAATCATTGGGCCGAAAATTTCTTCCTGCGCCACACGCATATCATTTTGCACATTGTCAAAAATTGTGGGTTCGATGTATGAACCACCCGTTTCAACCCGCGCACGGTTGCCACCAATCACCACGTCAGCACCTTCAGAACGGGCAATATCGACAAAATCCATCACCCGATCAGTATGTCGAGCATCAACCATGGCCCCCATCTCAGTTTTTGCATCCAGAGGATCGCCGGGAACAAAGTTTTGCGCTTGATTTTTGAGGACTTCAACCACCTCGTCATGGACGGACCGCTCAACAATCAAGCGGCTGGGGCAAGTGCACATTTCACCCTGGTTGAACCACGCAGCGTCGGCAGAAACCCGAGCCGCATGAGCAATGTCTTTGTAACTCGATAGAATGATGTTTGGACTTTTACCACCCAATTCAAGGCCGATTTTTTTAAGGTTTGATTTTGCAGCATATTCCATGAAGAACTTGCCCACCATCGTGGAGCCGGTGAAGAACAAACCATCCACATCCATATGTTGGCCAAGCGCTCGACCAACATCTGGGCCCAAGCCGGTGACAACGTTAAAGACACCTTCGGGGACCCCTGCCTCAAGTGCCAATTCAGCCAAACGGATCGCCGAGAGTGAGGATTGTTCGGCAGGCTTCAGGATAACCGAATTGCCGGTTGCCAATGCTGGTGCGACCTTCCAAGTGGCCATGAGCATCGGGAAGTTCCAAGGCACAACAGCTGCCACCACGCCCAATGGCTCCTTGGTCACTAGGCTTAGATAGTTGTTGGAGGTCGGCGCCACCTCATCATAGACCTTATCGATCGCCTCGCCATAATAGGCAAAGCAATTGGCCACTGCCCGCACATCAACGCCGGTACTTTTGGAGATCGGTTTACCCATATCAAGGGTTTCCAAAAGGGCCAATTCGTCACGATGCGCATTAATCAATTCTGCAAGACGAATAAGTGTCTTTTTTCGCGCGGCGGGGGCCCTATCCGCCCAACGACCATCCTCAAACGAGCGTCGAGCGGCGGCAACCGCAACATCAATATCGGCCCCCCCCATTTTGGGCAATTGTGCCAAAAGCTTGCCGTTAATCGGGCTGAACGTTTCAAATGTTTCACCCGATTGCGCCGCAACAGACCGGCCATCTATAATCGCCTTGTTAGAAAATTTCAGCGCCGCCGCTGCTTCATGCCAGTCAATATCATCGATGTTTTTCATAACTCACCCGCCGCTCTATGTGTATTTTGATCTGATGATCTGGCCGCTATCGCTTCTCGCCCGGCGGCAACGACGCCATCTTCGATGTCTTTTTTGATGGAATCGACCAATGCGTCCGCGTCGCGGTGCCTTAAGGCCTGGAGCAATGTTTTATGGTGATCGACAATGTAAAATTCACGCAGATCGCTGATCACCTCCCGTTGAAAGGTCCTAATTGCAGCCAGATGCTTTCGATCAATGGCAACGCACATTGATGAATATTGGCGCTGTATAGCTTCCGGTGAAAAGCCTGATTGAGCCGCGTCAAAAGATCATAATCTGATTTGGGTATCGCGCCATCCATTTCCACATCAATCGCTTCAAGCTCATCGATCAAAATGTCTGAAATATAAGGCAATGCCCGCACCGCCGCATGGCATTCCAGCACTTTTCGGGTTGAAACAAGATCTTCAAATCGACCCGATGTCATTTCGGGCACCAGCATCCGACGATTGTCTTTTGAAACGATTGCGGATTCTGATGTTAATCGGCGCAATGCTTCTCTAATGGGCGTTGGACTGAGATTGAGATGTTCGGCAAGACCCCGCATGGTGAGCGACGTTCCGGTAGGAATAGCCCCCACCATTATGGCGTTTCTTAAACGCGCATAAACCTGATCTTGGCTGGTTGGCTGATCATCACCCTCTAGTTCTGGGATACTAAAGTCCATTGGCTTCCCAATCGGTTGCGATTTTTTCTAAGACTATGCTTTGGATTGACAGCAGTCAATAATGATGTCACATTTTTAAAAATGATATCACATTATTCAAGGAATAAGCAAATTGTCTCAATTGCACGCGCAAGACTGGTTGGCTGAAAACCCGGATGTTGACGCGTCATGGTCGCTTTATGTGATCTAAATGGCATAATGCGCGGCAAACGTGTTCCACGCGCACAAATTAGCAAAATTCTTGAAGGTGACATTCGGATGCCTCTTTCCGCTTCTGCGGTAGATATTTGGGGACGGGACGTTGAGGAAAGCGAACTTGTATTTGAAAGCGGTGATGCAGATGGGGTCTGTGTGGTCACCGAACGCGGGATAATTCCACGCCCGTGGCTAAATATCGCCACACCAATGGTCCAAATTGGCTTTTTGGCGGACGATGGTTCGCCATTCAGCGCCGATTGTCGCATGGCTTTGGCTAAGATCGTGAAGCGCTTTAAGGCGAAAGGCTAACGCCGGTTGTCGCCACCGAAATGGAGTTTTATCTTACTCAAATCGTCAATGGCGCACCGCAGACTCCTACATTGCCACAAAGCCATCGCCCCATCGACAAACATAATGTTTTGGCCGTCTCAGAACTGGACGCGCTCGGCGCTTTCCTGGATGATGTTTATGCCGCCTGCGAAAAAATGGAAATACCTGCCGACGCCGCGATTTCTGAGGGTGGATTAGGGCAGTTTGAAATAAACCTATTACACAGTGCCGACCCGCTTAAAGCAGCAGATGATGCACTCTTGTTCAAAGAACTGGTCAAAGGTGTTGCACGAAAACACGGGTTTGGCGCTACATTCATGGCCAAGCCATTTGGCGAACAACCCGGAAACGGAATGCATGTCCATTTTTCCTTGCTGGATGAAAACGGTAAAAATGTGTTTGATGATGGCACAGATGAGGGAACTGAAATATTGCGGTTTGCTGTGGCTGGCCTCTTGAGCGCTATGCAAGAAAGCACACTGATTTTTGCACCGCACTTAAACAGTTATCGCCGCATTCGCCCCGGTCAGCACGCGCCTATTGGCGTCGCATGGGGCTATGAAAACCGGACATGTGCAATTCGCATTCCTGGTGGTCCCGGCGAAGCACGGCGGATTGAGCAGCGCGTTGCCGGCGCAGACGCCAATCCCTATTTGGTGATTGCCGCCATCCTTGGCGCCGCGCTGAACGGCATTGAAGCAAAAACACTTCCCGACCCGCCGCTTACCGGCAACGCTTATGCGGCCGACACCAGAGTTCTGCCTACCGATTTTGGCAGTGCAATAGATGCGTTTGCCAACGGACAGGAAATCGCAAAAATATTCGACCCTCAATTGGTTCGCCTGTTCGCCCAGACCAAACAGCAAGAACGAAACCGTTTCTTGGATTGGGTAACTGAAGGCGAATATGCCGCCTATCTGGAGACAGTTTGATGAATGCCCCTTCTACTCACCCCTATGCGGCTCCGGTGAGCATACCACAAGCTATTATGCGGCGTCTGCCAACACAACAAAGCTTCGTCCCTCTCTCGCGGGGTCTCACAGTTTCGACATTTGCATTGTTGGCGCAGGATATTCGGGCTTGTCCACAGCGCTGCACTTGGCTGAAAAAGGCTATAATGTTGCTATTTTGGAAGGCGCCCGTATCGGCTGGGGCGCGTCAGGCCGCAATGGCGGACAGGTTGTAAATGGCCTCAACGCCTCTTTGCAAACGATCAAACGACGTTATGGGCAGGACACGGCGAATTTTGTGGCAGGTCTTGTGATGGAAGGTGGCGACATCATTCGCGATCGCATAAAGACCTATAATATCAAATGCGACTATAAACCGACAAACCTATTTACCGCATATACGGCCGCGCACATGGGCGAGCTTGAGGAGCGGTTAGCACTTTGGCAAAGCTATGGCCTTAACACGCAAGAAATGGTGTCAAAGGACAATATTGGCAATTATGTCGGGTCAGATATTTACGCTGGCGGCATGATCGATCATGCCGGCGGGCATATGCACCCGCTCAACCTCGCGTTAGGTGAAGCAGATGCGGTTGAGAAAAATGGTGGCACCATCTACGAAATGTCTGCTGTTATTGATGTTGATTATAAATCGAAAAGACCGGTCGTAAAGACAGAACACGGCGAAATTTCGTGTAAAACAGTTGTATTTTGCGGCAACGCGTATCTGGGAAAAATCGTGCCTGAATTGGCAACTCGCGTCATGCCAGTTTCAACTCAAATTATGGCCACGGAACGCTTGTCGGATGAGTTTGCGCACCGACTACTGCCCACGTCAACTTGCGTGGAAGATATAAGGTATATTCTTGATTATTATCGCATGTCCGCAGACAATCGGTTGCTGTTTGGTGGCGGCACCGTTTATGGCGGCAGTGACCCGAAAGACATTGAAGCCAAGCTGCGCAAAAACATGGATCGGGTCTTCCCTGAATTGAAAAACACCAAAATCGAATATGCTTGGAGCGGCAATTTTGCCCTTTCTTTCAGCCGTGTGCCGCAAATGGGTCGCTTGAACAACAACACCTATTTCGCCCACGGATATTCAGGCCACGGCGTCACCGGCTCGCATACGTTCGGGCGAATTTTGGCTGAAGCCATTTCAGGCGACAATGAACGCTTTGATATGTTTGAAAAAGTGCCCTTTATCCCATTCCCCGGCGGTCAGATGTTTCGTGTGCCCTATTCTGTGATCGGGTCTTGGTATTATGGCATTAAAGATAAGCTGGGGTTGTAATCGTAGTTATGTCCAATGCCGGCGAACAGGCCTTCCGCAAAACAGATATTAGGGGCCGCTGGCCAGAAATGACTTATGGCGGAGCCCTTAGCTTTTTGCGCCGCAGATATAGTCAAGAACTGGAGAATGTTGACATCGCGGTGATGGGCATCCCATTTGACAATGCGGTGACCTACCGCCCGGGCTGCCGCCTTGGGCCACGCGCTGTGCGCCAAGCATCAGTTCAACTCGCAGAGCTTAAAGCGTTTCCTTGGGGGTTTGATCCATTCGAGCATTTGGACGTGGTGGATTTTGGCGACGTGATGCTGGATCCCCATCACCCTGAAACAATCAGCGATGCCATCAAAACCCAAGTTGCTGACATATTAAGTACAGACACGAAGCTTTTGTCCATCGGCGGCGACCATTCGATTTCCTACCCAATTTTGCAAGCATATGCTGAAAAATATGGTCCAGTGGCGCTGATCCAAATTGATGCACATTGCGACACATGGGCAGATGACGGCGTCAGGTCAGATCATGGCACGATGTTCGCCCGCGCTGCAAAACACGGAATTGTCGATGTTGGAAAATCAACTCAAGTCGGGTTGCGCACCTACAACGATACCGATTTTGGCTTTGAAATTTTAACGAGCCCTTGGATCCATCGAAACGGCATTGATGCAGCTCTTGATATTGTAAAGCAGCGCGCTAAAGATGCACCGGTTTATATCAGTTTTGATATCGATGGATTAGATCCTGCATTCGCCCCTGGAACAGGCACCCCGGTGCCAGGCGGATTAAGTTCCTGGCAAGGGCTGGAGTTTATGCGCGGACTTGGGGATCTCAATTTGATCGGGATGGATGTTGTGGAAGTCTCCCCGCCATTTGACCATGCCGAGATCACCGCACTTGCCGCCGCACATGTCGCCCATGATTGGCTGTGTCTGCTCGCTGCGCAAGCCGGTGCACAAGTACACCCAGTTGGGCGAATATAGGTTAAACGATGAAAATTGGCATATTGCAGACCGGGCGCTCGCCTGAATCAATCCGCGCCAAACATGGCGACTATAATGAATTTTTCGAGCGCTATTTAAGCGGTCGTGGGTTTACCTTTGAAAATTATGAGGCGCTTGAGGGCGAACTGCCTCAAGACCCGCATGATGCACAGGGCTGGTTGATTACTGGTTCGCGATTTGGCGTTTATGAAGACCATCCCTGGATCAAGCCGCTCGAGACATTTTTACAAGATGCTTTTAAGGCGGGTGTCCCCATATTTGGCGTTTGTTTCGGTCATCAAATCTTGGCACAAGCGCTTGGTGGGAAGGTCGAAAAATTCCGCGATGGCTGGTCAGTGGGTACTGCATCCTATGAAAGTTCCGAGATCGGCAAGCAAAGCTTGATTGCCTGGCACCAAGATCAAGTCGTCAAACGCCCCGAAATGGCCAAAAAAAATCGCATCTTCCAATTTTTGTGAAAATGCCATGCTGGCATACGGAGATCGGGCACTTACCGTCCAAGCTCACCCCGAATTTTCACCTGAATTCTTAAAAGATCTGCTTGGTTCTCGCGGCGAAATCTTGCCCCGAGATGTTTACAATAAAGCACTAGCCGCCATTGACGAGCCGCTTACACGGGACAAATTCGCAGACGTGGTCGAAATGTTCTTCAAAAAACCGCGTTAGCGGCCGGAAAATAGCGTGCCAAATTTTTGCTAAGGACTAAACCAGATGGACCATGCTCCAACATATTATGCGGCGACAGCGAAAAACCGCGTGAATTACCAAAGCCTCGAGACGGACATTGAGGCTGATGTGGTCATTATTGGAGGTGGGTTTACCGGGGTCGCAACTGCAGTTGAATTGGCCGAACGCGGCCTGGATGTCGTTTTGTGCGAGGCAAATAAAATAGGATGGGGCGCAACGGGCCGAAATGGTGGGCAGATTACTGGCAGTCTTTCAGGCGACAAGGCCATGGAGCGAGAATTTCGCCGAACGATCGGGGATAAAGCCGCTGACTATGTCTGGAACATGCGCTGGCGCGGCCATGATATCATTCGCGAACGGGTCAAAAAGTACGACATTGACTGTGACTTGATGTTTGGCCATCTCCAAACCGCGCTAACGCGAGGCCAATTGAGTGAACTCAATGCGACTTATGAGCAAGGTTGCGCCAAGGGCATGGCCGATGATCTGGAGTTGATCGCAAAAGAGAATATCGGTGATTATCTAGAAACTGATATTTATCAAGGTGCGCTATTAAACCGTAAAAACATGCATGTGCATGCGCTAGATTTATGTTTGGGGCAAGCGCAAGTGGTGCAAAAATTGGGGGGCAGGATTTTTGAAAACAGCGAAGTCACACATATAGAACATGGAGAGCGCCCGATTGTACGTACAAAGACTGGTTCAGTTCGTGCGCAGAAAATTCTGCTTGCAGGCAACGCTTATCACCTACTTGAGCGTAAAAAACTGAACGGCAAACTGTTCCCGGCTTCCTTGGCCAATATGGCGACCGAGCCCATGTCGCAAACGGATGCAGAAGCCATCAATCCACATCGGCTTGCTGTGTATGACGGGCGATTTGTGCTAGATTATTATCGCTTAACCGCTGACAATCGACTGATGTTTGGCGGGGGCACTAATTATTCAGGTATCGATACCCCCGACGTTGCACGGCAATTGATACCAGCTCTGGAACGCACGTTTCCGCGTCTAAAGGGAGTTAAGGCCGAGTTTTGTTGGTCCGGAATGGACGGCATTACCCTAAATCGCATTCCCCAAGTTGGACGTCTGAACGACAATGTATTCTATGTCCAAGGCTATAGCGGACACGGCATCGCACTCAGTCATATTCTTGGTGAAATCACTGCGCAATGTATCGCAGGTGACGGTTCTGAATTTGAAATTTTCGAGAATGTGAACCATTGGCGTTTACCACTAAATCGCAAGTTGGGCAGCTTGTTGATAGCAATCGGAATGCTATATTATAAATCTAAAGATACGTTGGGGCGTTACTCATAAGTCTAGACCGATATTGGGTTGAGGGTTGAGCGCAATTTGCCCCAATGACATATCTTGAAAGACGCTGGGCCAGTCCCCGCATCTCAACCAGTTTGGCCTGCAGCGTGCTTGGTTTGCTTGATCCCCCCCCCTCGGATTTGCTGGTGTCCTAGGTCTTTCTGCGGCAAGTGCCGCAAGCTTGGGTCTATATCTTGCGTCTGGCCTTGCCACAATTCTGGCAGTTGGCCTTTGGGTGTGTACAACATGCGTCGACGTAAAAAACTGGCCGCAACAGACGGTTGTGGTTCTGCTTCTTACGGATGTGGCAGCGTACGGGGAGCCTAGTTTGCCGAAGGTTTTGTCCCCCGATTTGATATTTCCGCCGCGGCTTTGGCGGAAATTGCCGGATGCTCCGCGCACTGGGTCTGGCTGCGAAATGGTCACCCGACATTCCGGCTCCCACCCGGCATCGATTCGCGCATATGGTTGTGGGCGGCTGAAGGTTAACGGCCAGACTCCTGGGATAGGACCAGAGTTGTGTTTGCCTTGCGGGCTGCCGCCATTTTCTTGTTGGCGCCAAGAGATGGTTAAAATAGCGCGGTCAGATTTAAAATGTGCCATTTGCGCGCGGTGGCGCACAGGATTCACGCACCACCAAATCCCCATGCAGCAATTCTTTCACAGGTTCTGAATTTGGCGTGCCAATTTCATCGAGCAGCTGGTTCATTGCGCGCTCGCCGATCATGATCCGGGGCTGACGAATGGTGGTTAGCGACGGTACCATGCTGTTTGCAAAACGAATGTCATCAAATCCCATCACGGAAAAGTCGCGTGGCACGCTATATTTGCGCGCGTTCAGCGCAGAAATCACGCCAATAGCGGTGTCGTCATTGAAGCAGACAAACGCGGTGGGGAGCGTATCGCGGATGAATAAGCGTTCGATGGCGGCACGGCCGCCTTCATGGCTGCCGTCCCCCTGCACGCGCCACGGCGACGAGCGCTTAAAGTGCGAGGTCAACGCATTGCAATAACCTTGAAAGCGGAGCTCTGACACAACGTCACCTTGAGAGCCACTAATAAAGGCAATTTGCTCGTGTCCAAGTGAAATCAAATAGTCGGTCGCCAATTTTGCTCCATTTTCATCGTCAACGCCGACATAGCTGATGTTTGCCTGGGACACCGGCTTTGACACGGAAACAGTGGCCGGAAATGTATTTGGAGGACTTTTGGCCCAGCCGGCAACAGGAAGATGGCCGGTTAACAATAGCAAACCGTCGGCCATGCCCGTGGCCAAGAAGCGAAGATATTTTTCTTCTGCCTCAATATTTGCCTCCGTATTGCCAATCAACACCCCATAGCCCCGGGCGTTGGCCACTTTTTCCAGGCCGATCAGGATACCGGGAAAGTTTGGGTCAGCAATCGAATGGGCCAGCACCATTACCATTTTTGAGCGCTGCATGCGCAAATTTTGCGCCATGGCGTTTGCGGTGTATCCAGTGCGGGCGATGGCCGCAATAACTTTTTTGCGCGTGCTCTCCGCAACTTTTTCAGGCATTCTGATGGCCCTGCTCACGGTTGCGATTGATACGCCGGCGATCTTCGCCACGTCTTCAATAGTTGCCGGTTTGGATGAGGAATTTTCCAAGAATCGTAATACCTTCGCAAAAAATAAGCGTGCTTTGCCGCCGGGCGCTGCAACCATTCTCATAATATATCAGAACGGATCTTGATAGTGAAAAGGTTTACATAATTTCCAGTGAAAAGGTTTACATTGAAAATGAAAAGGTTTACATAGTGGAAATCGGCACAATTTGGAGGTGTGCCGGTGGGGGAGGAAAAACATTATGCCAATGGATGCAACATCCAGTGATTCACTGTTGCGCGTCGAACGTGTCAGCAAATCATTTGGGGAAGTGCCCGTTCTGTTCAGCGTCAGTTTTGACGTGCGCCGCGGTGAGGTGCATGCACTGATTGGGGAGAATGGTGCTGGCAAATCAACTTTGATGAAAATTCTGGGCGGTTTCCACGCCCCTACTTCGGGTCGCATTATTTATGACGGCGAAGAGATGAACCTGCCGCCAAATGGTGAGGCCGAAGCCTTGGGCATTGTGCTGATCCACCAAGAGCTGAATTTGGCTGAGCAGATGACCGTCGAGGAAAACATTTTCTTAGGTCGCGAAATCTCACAAAACGGATTTCTTGACCGCAAGCAAATGTCTGCAAAGGTCAAGAAATGGCTGCAAGAAGTAGGTCTGAACATTTTGCCAAGCGCGCGCATTTCAGATTTATCTATCGCTGAAAAACAAATGGTGGAGATCGTCAAGGCGATGAGCCGCGATGCCCGCGTGCTGATTATGGACGAACCGACCGCTGTTTTAACCACTGCCGAAGCTGATCTGTTTTTCCAACAGGTCGAAAAGCTCAAGCAGCGTGGCGTCGCCATTATTTTTGTTTCCCATAAATTGGTCGAAGTAAAACAGATCGCAGATCGGGTCACCATTTTGCGGGATGGCCAATGGATCGCGACAAAACCACTTGAGGAAGTGACGCTGGATTCAATGGCTCAAATGATGGTTGGCCGCGAATTGTCAAACCTCTATCCGCCAAAAAATGAAGCCGATGTGGATGCCGACATTATCTTAAGCGTCAAAAACCTGGTGGCCAAAGACGTCAAAAATGTTTCTTTCGATCTGCGCAAGGGTGAAATCTTAGGATTTTCGGGTCTTGTCGGATCTGGACGCACTGCGCTGTTTGAGGCCATTTGTGGTCTGTCGCCGATTGAGCAGGGTGAAATCCGTTTTGATAACCAGCCAGCGCATTTCGCTACGGTGGCCGATGCCCGTGACGCCGGCATCGCCTATCTCACCAAAGACCGGAAGGGTCGCGGGCTACTGTTGGAAAAGACCATGCGCCCCAACCTGACCCTTTTGGCGCTGCCCAAATTTATAAAACATTTCATGATGGATACCGATGCGGAAGATGAGGCCCTTAAACGGGGCATACGCCGCTTCGACATTCGCGCGCGTGATCCCAAAATCAAAGTTGGCGATATGTCCGGGGGCAATCAGCAAAAATTGCTCTTGGCGAAAATCATGGAGTGCTCGCCCCGCGTTGTAATCATTGACGAGCCGACGCGCGGCATCGATGTGGGCACCAAGCAACAAATTTATCACTTCATTGCTGCGCTGGCCGCAGATGGCGTGTCAGTGGTGGTGATTTCTTCGGAGATGCCCGAAATCATCGGCGTTTGTCACCGCGTTGTCGTGATGCGTGAGGGCAAAATCGCCGGGATTGTGACTGGCAATGACAATAATGAGGCGGAAATCGTGCGGTATGCCGCGGGTCTAAAGGAAGCAAATGCACATGTCTGAACAAACCGTAGAATCTAAAAAGAAAAACGCTTGGCCCGAAATTGACTTTAAGATGCTCGGCCCAGCGATTGCGCTCTTGCTCTTGTGCATCATTGGCTATTTGCTCAATCCAGCCTTTTTGGGTGAAGGCAACATTTCCAATTTGCTCACCCGGTCGGCCTTTATCGGCATCATTGCCGTGGGCGCAACATTTGTGATTACCGCAGGGGGGATCGATTTGTCCGTCGGGTCGATGGCCGCCGTGATTGCCGGTCTAATGATCATCATCATGAACAGCGCCGTCGATACGCTGGGCACGGGCGTTGCCACCGTGCTGCTTGGCTGCGGCTGCAGCATCATTTTAGGCATCGGCGCCGGATGGATTAACGGGTTTTTGACCACCAAAGGCAAGATTGAAGCTTTATTGTGACATTGGGCACCATGGGTATATTCCGCTCGCTGGTCACCTATTTTGCCGATGGCGGCACCCTGTCCCTCAATTTTGACCTGCGCGGCACCTATCGGCCGGTTTATTATGAGAGCATCTTGGGTCTGCCTATCCCGGTGTGGGTATTCATTTTGGTGGCGGTTGCCGGTTGGGTTTTGCTAAACCGCACGGCGTTTGGACGCTTTTGCACCGCCATTGGCTCCAGCGAGGCTGTGGCAAAATACTCGGCGATCAAAGTCGACCGGATCAAAACCTACACCTACGTCATCCAAGGCCTATGTGTTGCGCTGGCGACTATCATTTATGTACCACGTTTGGGCTCCGCATCCGCCACCACCGGGGTTTTGTGGGAACTGGAAGCCATTGCGGCCGTGATCATTGGCGGCACGGTGCTCAAAGGGGGCTATGGCCGAATAGGCGGCACAATCCTTGGCGCGCTGATTTTGACAACGATCGGGAATATTCTCAACTTCACCGATCTCATCTCCAACTATCTCAATGGCACAATGCAGGGCTGATCATTATCGTCGCTGTGTGGTTGCAACGCGGTAGCTGGGGCAAAAAGAAGAACAAAACAACTTAGCGAATTTACGTTTCGGATTACCGACGCGTGATGAACCGAGCTTTGCCGGTGACCGGTATCGCTCACCCTAAATTCTTAATTGGGAGGAACCAATGAGACTAACCAAAACACTGCTTTCGCTCGCTGCATTTGGCGCTATTGCGCTCACAGGTGCTGCATCGGCGCAAGACAAAATCAAGATTGGCGTATCATATCCAACGCCGACCCATGCGTGGGCGGCGGGAATGAACTGGCACGCGGAACAAGCGGAAAAACGCCTTGAGGCCCTTTATCCCGACATTGATATGATCTTGGTGAACTCGCCAGATTCTGGCGCACAAGCCAATGCAGTTGAAGACCTGGTGTCAGCATTGGGTATCGATGCGCTTGTTATTTTGCCTTTTGAATCGGCACCGCTAACGGACCCGGTTCTCAATGCCAAAAAGTCTGGCGCGCTTATCACTGTGGTTGATCGGGGTCTAAGCCAACCCGGTATTGAAGATATTTATGTTGCGGGCAATAACCCAGAATTGGGCCGTGTTTCAGCTGAGTATATGAAGGGCCGCCTAAACGAGGGTGACAACATCGTCATCTTGCGGGGCATCCCAACAGTGATCGACAATGAGCGTTTTGATGCGTTTATGGAAGAGATCGAAGGCTCTGGCATTAATGTGCTTGACCATAAACACGCCAACTGGAACCGCGATGATGGTTTTGAAGTGATGCAGGATTTCTTGAGCCGCTTCCCTGACATCGATGCGGTTTGGGCGCAGGATGACGACATCGCCATTGGTGTGGTCGCAGCTCTCGAACAAGCGGGTCGTGACGATGACGGAATTTTTGTTGTCGGCGGCGCGGGCATGAAAGAAACCATCAAAGCAATTGCTGATGGCAACCAACTGGTGCCAGTGGATGTGCTTTATCCCCCTGCGATGATCGCCACTGCCATGGATGTGACTGTTGCAGCGTTTAAGTCTAACGGCCCAGTTGCGGGACGTTACATCTTGGGTGCGACGTTGATCACGCAAGAAAACGCCATGGACTTCTACTTCCCGGACTCGCCGTTCTAAGCAACGCGAGTTACTTGGCGGCAAAGGGTTTCCATTCCCTTTGCCGCTTATCAAACCTTGGGAGAATTCTTGTGAAAACCATAAAAGGTCCAGCTCTATTTTTGGCGCAGTTTGCGGGTGACGATGCACCGTTTAACTCGTGGGGCGAAATAACAAAATGGGCTGCCGATTGCGGCTATCTGGGCGTACAGATCCCAAGCTGGGACGCGCGCTTGATCGATTTAAGCAAGGCCGCAACATCAAAAGACTATTGTGATGAATTGGCCGGAGTTGCCAAAGAAAATGGCGTTGAAATCACTGAGCTAACCACACACTTGCAAGGGCAGCTGGTCGCCGTTCATCCTGCCTATGACACAGGGTTTGATGGTTTTGCTCCATCGAAAGTGCACAAAAATCCAAATGCCCGGCAAGAGTGGGCAGTTGAACAGGTTAAATTGGCCCTCAGCGCCTCAAAAAACCTCGGCATAACCGAGCTTGCAACATTCTCCGGTGCCCTGGCATGGCCCTATCTTTATCCTTGGCCTCAGCGCCCTGAGGGCTTGGTTGACACTGCTTTTGACGAGCTGGCGAACCGATGGCTGCCAATTTTGAACCATGCGGATGAGTGCGGCGTTGATGTTTGTTACGAAATTCATCCTGGGGAAGATTTGCATGATGGTGTGACATTCGAAATGTTCCTGGAGCGGGTTAACAATCATGCACGTTGCCAAATGCTCTATGATCCGTCGCACTTTGTTTTGCAGTGCCTAGATTACATTGATCACATCGATATCTATAAAGACCGGATCAAATTGTTCCATGTTAAAGATGCCGAGTTCAACCCGACCGGTCGCCAAGGGGTTTATGGCGGCTATCAATCCTGGGTGGATCGTGCCGGGCGCTTTAGAAGTCTTGGCGATGGGCAGGTGGACTTTTCCGCGATCTTTTCAAAAATGGCCGCCAATGATTTTCATGGCTGGGCGGTAGTTGAATGGGAATGCTGTTTGAAGCATCCAGAAGTTGGCGCGCGCGAAGGCGCACAGTTTGTCCGCGACCACATTATCGAAGTGACCGAACGTGCGTTCGATGATTTTGCTGATGGTGGCGCAGATATGCAGGCCAACCGCGCAATGTTGGGACTAGATTAATTATGTCAAATACAGAAAAGAAACCCATCCGGCTGGGTATGGTGGGTGGCGGCGAAGGCGCGTTTATCGGCGAAGTTCACCGTTTTGCCTCACGCTTGGATGGCGCCTACGAATTGGTGGCCGGTGCCCTATCCTCAACGCCGGAAAAAGCCCGCAGCTCGGGCGAAGCACTTGGTTTAGCGCCAGACCGGATTTATGACAACTTTGAACAGATGGCGACGCAAGAATCTGCGCGAGCCGATGGCATTGATGCCGTCGCCATTGTCACGCCCAACCATATGCATTTTGCGCCCGCCAAGCTGTTCTTGGAACATGGCATTCATGTGATCTGCGATAAGCCCCTCACCTCAAATTTAGAGGATGCCAAAGCGCTTTATGAGGTGGCCAGCCGCTCAGATGCGCTGTTCGTTCTCACCCATAATTACACCGGTTATCCGATGATGCGGCAAGCCCGCCAGATGGTCGCCAATGGCGAATTGGGAAACATTCGTCTGGTGCAATCAGAATATGTACAAGACTGGCTAACGGAAGAAGCCGACAATAAGCAGGCCAGTTGGCGGACTGACCCGAAGCGGTCTGGCGCGGGCGGGTCGATCGGCGATATTGGCACCCACGCTTTTAATCTGTCTTGCTTTGTTTCGGGCTTAGAGGTGGAAAGCATCGCCGCGGATTTGCAATCTTTTGTCCCGGGTCGGCAAGTCGATGACAACGCTCATATTATGTTCAGGTTTAGTGGCGGCGCGCGGGGCACCCTTTGGTGTAGCCAGGTGGCGCCGGGCAATGAAAACGGCCTGCGCTTGCGCATTTATGGCGACAAGGGCGGTTTGGAATGGGCGCAGGAAGACCCAAACTTTTTGTGGTTCACGCCATTTGGTGAACCAACGCGCAAAATCACCCGCAATGGTCCGGGCGCTGGCGAAGCAGCGAGCCGGTTAAGCCGCATCCCACCGGGCCACCCGGAGGCTATTTGGAAGGTTTCGCCAATATTTACAGCGAAGCAGCAGCCGCCATCCGCGCGGCTCGTACGGGCACCAAAACTGATCCAATGGTGCACTTCCCCACGATCGAGGATGGGCTAAATGGCGTTAAATTTATTGACGCTTGTATTCGCTCAAGCCAAAGCAATTCGAGCTGGGTTGCTTTGGACGGGTAAAAATTCCCTCCCCGACCTGAAGATTGCCCGCTGTTGGTTGAACGGCAGCGGGTTTTTCGATTTAATTCGGAACAAAGGAATGCCCATGAAAAGCAATTTGATGATCCACGATTTGGTTAGCGGCACGGACGAGCTCGTTCTGAGCTGTAATGGCCATATTGAGGCGCCAAACTGGCACCCGGACGGCGCTGGTCTTTTGGTAAATGGTGCTGGCAAGTTGTTTCACGTTCCGCTTGACGCACCCGAGCTGCGCCTTATCGACACCGGATTTGCCAATGAGTTGAATAATGACCACGGCATTTCACCAGATGGCACGCTCCTTGCGATTAGCGATTCTTCCGAAGTGGGCGACAGCGCCATTTATACCCTTCCAATCGAAGGCGGAACGCCTGTGCGCGTTACAAAAAACACACCGTCCTATTGGCACGGTTGGTCGCCTGATGGCAAATACCATGCCTATGCCGCCAACCGGGGTGACGGGTATGAAATTTACACAATTGGTGTCACCGGTGGCGACGAAACGCAGTTGACATACGGGTTCGATCATTGCGACGGGCCTGACTATACCCCTGATGGCGCGTGGATTTGGTTCAATGGCGAATTAGAGGGCAGCGTTCAGCTCTGGCGTGTGCGCCCGGATGGCAGTGAACGCCAGAAAATGACCGACGAGAACAGTGTAAATTGGTTTCCGCACCCTTCTCCCGATGGTCGTCATATTTTATACCTCGCCTATCCCCCAGGCACTAAAGGGCATCCCTTTGGCAAGCAAGTAGAACTGCGTTTGATGCCCGCTGAAGGCGGAGAAAGCCGCACTTTAACTGCACTTTATGGCGGGCAAGGCACCATCAACGTCCCGTGCTGGGCACCGGACAGCCGCCGTTTTGCATATGTGAGTTATAGCGCCTGATCGACCAGCCTATGCTGGTAAGAATCCGAATAAAAATTCCGCCCGACCCTGGAGGCCGGACGGACAAGTTGAGGGGTTAAGAGGAGATCGTCTCTTCACCAGGTTTTTTGCCCAAAATAATCATGCTCAGCAAATCATCATCGGTAACGTCGTCGACATTGACGGTACCGACCAGTTTGCCATTTTTCATCACTGAGGCGCGATCACATAAATCCAGCACATCATGAATGTCATGGCTGATCAGGAAAATGCCGATGCCCGCTTTTTTCAATTGCTTGATAAGGTCCGCCACCATTTGTGTTTCGTGTGGGCCAAGCGCCGCGGTTGGCTCATCCATGATGAGAATACGGGCATCAAAATAAACTGCCCGCGCAATGGCAACAGATTGTCGTTGGCCCCCTGAGAGCGCGGAAACGGGGTCAGCAAATTTTTTTTGAAATTCGGGTTCAACTTCCCCATTATCTTGCGGGTTTCTGCTTCCATGGCGTCATCATCAACAAAGCCAAGTGGATTGGTGATTTCACGGCCAAGGAACAGGTTGGATGCGGCGTCCAGATTATCGGCAAGCGCCAGCGTTTGATAGATGGTTTCAATATTGTGGGCGCGCGCGTCACGCGGATTGTGTATGTCCACTTTTTCGCCATTGATGAAAATTTCACCCGCATCGCGTTTATAAGCGCCGGACAGCACTTTAATCAGCGTCGATTTGCCGGCACCATTGTGGCCCAATAGGCCCACAACTTCGCCGGGGTAAACGTCAATACTGACGTGATCGACCGCTTTGATGCCGCCAAACGACACGTGAATATCGCGCATTTCAACAAGGGGATGGGCTGCATCTGCATGTGTCATCTTAAATCTCCTTACTGACCGCGCGCCGCCGATAGGCAATGTCGAGATAAACCGCCAGCACCAAAACGAAGCCGACAACGATGGATTGCAGTGGCGCGTCTACGCCCACCATTGCCATGCCAGATTGCAGGCTTTGCATGATCAGCGCCCCGAGCAATGCACCATAAATCGTGCCAATGCCCCCCGCCAAGGCGGTCCCGCCGATCACGGCCGCAGCAATCACGCGCAATTCGTCCAATGTGCCCAAATCATTGCCGACAGAACCCAACCGCGCCGAAGCAATAACCGCAGCAATAGCGGTGAGCGCGCCCATTAGCGCAAATACTTTGACGGTCAGCAGCTTGGTGTTGATGCCAGAAAGCTCCGCCGCTTCGGGGTTGCCCCCCGTGGCAAACACATAGCGGCCAAAGCGTGTGCGACGGGCGACAATGGTCATGATAATGGCGATAACAAATACAATCACCACCGGAATAGCAATGCCATGCATCACCGCATATTGCGGTAGCTCTTCGCCGCGCGCCTCATAAATCCGCCTCACTGCCCCTTTGGGCAGTGGATAAGAGTTCATCACCGTGACAAAGCCCAGAATGAGGGCAATCACGATGCCCCCAAGCGTGTATTCCGCCCAAAGTGGTTTCAGCTTGAAGCCATGGCTTTTTTTCTGGCGTCGACTAAGCACCATCATCACCAAAGCTGCAATGGTGGCGATGATGCCCACCAGCCAACTTAGGGTTGCACCCAGCGTGCCTTCAGCCCCGCCGCCCAATAATCGAAAAGTGGAATCCAATGGCGCAACGGTCTGGCCGGTGGTGACCCACCAAGCGGCGCCGCGATACATCAACAAGCCACCCAACGTGACAATAAAAGAAGGCACAGCCAAATAGCCGATTACCCAACCTTGAGCAGCCCCAACGATCACCCCGGCGGCAACGCCAACAAAAATGGTGATCACCCAGATCAATGGATGTTCGAGGCCAAGAAACTGCGGCAAAATATGCACCTGCAATGTGCCCATGATCATGCCGATCAAACCCAAGAGCGAGCCAACCGAAAGGTCGATATGTCGAGTCACGATCACAAACACCATGCCCGTGGCCATTACGGCGACGGATGCGGTTTGCACGGAGAGATTGAAAATATTCCGAGGGGTAATAAAGCGGCCATCGGTGACCATGTTGAACGAGAGCCAAAGGATGACCAGGGCACCAATCATGCCCAGCATTCTTGTGTCCAGCTCTAGTCCGGCCATGAACTTTTTGAGCGTTTCTGTCATTGTGAAGTCTGCCTCTACACACAAACGGGCTGCGTGGCGCATAATACACCAAATCGCGGCAAACCGTGAGCACTGAAAAATGCCTCCCCTGATCTGAGGGAAGGCATTTTCTGGTTTGTTTAGTTACACACGGCCACTTTAGAGCCATCTACACCAACGCAAAGTGCGTCTTTAGCAATCCAACCTGCATCCAAAACAATGTCCAATTTGTCGACAGTGATCGGGACCGGCTCGAGGAACTTGGCGTGAATTTCTGTGCCTGCAGGTGACGTCCACTGGGCTGCCCCCTCAATCTCTTGCATCGAAGCGCCATTGGCCAGATCCACGGCAATATTGCCCGCGGCTTTGCCCAATTCACGCGCATCTTTCCACACAGATACGGTTTGTGTACCAAGGGCGACGCGGTTCAGGGCCGCATGGTCCCCGTCTTGACCCGAAACAGGCAGACCTTCCATGCCCTGCGCGGTCAGTGCGGCAACAACGCCACCGGCTGTGCCGTCATTTGAGGCAACAACAGCGTCTACATTGTTGTCATTTGCCGTCAGGATCTGCTCCATGTTGCGCTGTGCATTGGCCGGCACCCAACCATCGGTATAAGCTTCATCAATGATGGTGATGTCGCCTGCATCAATGGCATCTTGCAACACTTCTTGCTGACCACCACGCAAGAAATCTGCGTTTGGATCGGTGGGCGAGCCTTTGATCATCACATAATTGCCTTCAGGCTGTGCTTCCAAAATGGCGCGGGCCTGCATGCGGCCCACTTCCACATTGTCAAAGGTCAGATAAAAGGTCCGGCTATCTTCGATAAGGCGGTCATAAGCAATAACAGGGATGCCTTCATCGGTTGCGGCATCCACTGCCGGGCCAACAGCTGACGCGTCTTGCGCCAAAATAATCAAGGCATCTGCGCCGCGGGCAATCAGGCTTTCAATGTCCGAAAGCTGTTTTGATGAGGATGCTTGAGCATCGGCAGAGATATACTCGGCACCAGCTGCTTCCAGAGCTGCTTTGATCGCGGCTTCATCCGTTTTCCAGCGTTCTTCTTGAAAGTTCGACCAGCTCACGCCAACCACCAAATCGGCGGCAAGCGCATTTGATGCAACGCCCATGCTGAGAACAGCTGTCGTCGCCAACATAAATTTCTTCATTTCATTTTCCTCCCGAAAACCAGGCTGGCTTTGCCCAAACAAGTCTCTAATGAGTGCTTGCCAACCGACCTAATATCGGTAACAATTTTAAATTCGACAGTCAAATTAAATAATTGTGAAGTGGTAAACCGCTGAAATTTATGGCTTTATAACCTTGGATCAAGAATTGCCGATTGAAAAAACACCCATATAACGGATATATCAGTCGGGCAAAGTGGAGGAATGGGCATGTTGGGCGAGCAAAGAAGCATTGGTAGGCGTGCAATCCTATCGCAGATTCGCAAGGTTGGCCCCCTGCCCCGGATCGAGCTTTCCGAGCAAACTGGTATCAGCCGAGCAACAGTCACCACGATCACAGCCGAACTGTTGGATCGCGGTTTGATCGAAGAGATTCCAGTGGAGCCGAAGGGCAAAGATTTAAAGCGTGGCCGCCCGAAAGTGGATCTTAAAATCCGCGGTGAGGCCTATCTCGTGGCGGGCATAAAACTCGCAAACAGGTCTATCTCCATTGGGATTTGTGATTTTGAAGGCACTCTCGTCTCCGAATATTGGTCGGCACTGCCACAAACGATCTATAGTGAACCCGACCTGCTGGACACACTAACAACCGAACTGGAAAACGCGGCCAAGGCCGCCGACCTAGCACTCTCCGATCTTTCGGCTATTGGGTTGGGTTTGGCCGGCATTGTTGACGCTGTTGAAGGTGTTGTGCGCTGGTCCCCTTCCCTTACCACACGCAATGTTAAGCTGCGCGATGCGTTGAGCACACGCTTTGGCAAACCGGTCTTTATCGACAATGACGCGAATTTGGTGGCCAAGGCAGAACAATATTTCGGACGGGGCAAAAATGTCAGCGATTTTATCGTCGTTACCATCGAAAATGGCGTCGGCATGGGCATTGTGTTGAACAACCAGCTTTATCGGGGCACACGCGGTTGCGGCGCTGAATTTGGCCACACCAAAGTACATCTGGACGGGGCGTTGTGTCGCTGCGGACAGCGTGGCTGTTTGGAAGCTATGTGGCCGATTATGCATTGTTGCGCGAATTGGCAGTGGGCACCGGCACCTTGGGGGCAAATGACCCGACCCAGGGGATGGCCGCCCTGATTGAAGCGGCGAAAGCGGGCGACAAAACCGCCAATAGTGTATTGGATCGGGCGGCGCGCATGTTTGCCATGGGCTTAGCCAATTTGGTCAATATTTTCGATCCGAAATTGATTATTCTTTCTGGCGCTCGTATGCAGCTCGACTTTTTGTTTGCCGACGATGTTTTGGCGAGCATCAAAGACATTGTGGTGCAAGTGGATGCGCCGCCCCCAGAAATCATTGTCCATAAATGGGGAGATATGATGTGGGCAACCGGGGCCGCCGCCTACGCCATTGAAGGCTTGGGCGAACTCACCTTGCGGGAGCTGGCCGATAATGTGGCCTAAGCTGGTTGCCATCGGCGCCGCGCTCCTCACCGCCACCTGCCCGGGTTTGGCAGCACCCAATTTTGCGCCACGTGCCACTGATATTGAGCATCAATATCTTGGAGGGTGGGAGCATTTTGTGGGCGGCGGTGTCGCTGCTTTTGATTGCAATAATGACCATTTGCCTGAGCTTTTCTTGGCGGGCGGAGCCGCGCCGTCAACCTTGCTGCGCAATGTAACCAACACGCTTGGGGAAGATGTTGCCTTTGAGCAAATGCCAAGTCCGCTCAATGTCACGGGTGCGACGGGCGCCTACCCGCTCAACATCAATAACGACGCGCACACAGATCTGATGATTTTACGCGTTGGCGAAAATCTGTTGTTTGAGGGGCAAGGCAATTGCCAATTTGCGCCCAGCACCCTGCTTGATGGATTGGGCGGTGATCATTGGACCACAGCCTTTTCGGCCACATGGGAAAATGGGCAGAAGCTGCCCACGCTTGCCTTTGGCAATTATGTCGACCGGACTGATCCTGACGGCCCTTTTGGCACGTGCGACGCGAATATTTTACTGCGTCCGAAAGAGGGCGGGTATCAAAAGGTCGTCCAGCTAGAACCCGGCTATTGCGCCCTGTCCATTTTGTTTTCGGATTGGAATGCCAATGGCCAACAGGATTTGCGGATCAGTAACGACCGACATTATTATTTGAACGACGGACAGGAGCAGCTTTGGCAATTGCGTTCTAAGGGTCCACATTTGTTAACGGCGGAAGAAGGGTGGATAAAGCATCAGCTTTGGGGCATGGGCATCGCCAGCCGCGATCTGGATTTTGATGGCAAGCCCGAGGTGTTTTTGACGTCAATGGGTGATCAAAAATTGCACAGCTTACAACCCAATGCCAACGGGCCGACCTATGCGGATGCCGCTTATGAGCAAGGTATTACCGCCCATCGCCCTATTTGGGCGACGATGGTCGCCCTTCAACGGGGTGGCACGCCGCGTTTGGCGACGTTCAAAATGATGGGTTGGACGATATTTTCGTTGCGAAGGGCAATGTCGACCAAATGATTAGCGCAGCAATGCAGGACCCCAACAATTTATTGGTGCAGCAACCTGATGGTCGGTTTGTGGAAATGGGCGATGTGGCGGGGATTGCCAGCCTTGCCCGCGCCCGTGGCGGCGCGCTGGTTGATTTGAACCTCGATGGGCGTCTCGATCTGGTGGTCAATAATCGGCGCAGCAATGTTGAAATATATCAAAACATGACGTCAGACAGCGGCAATTGGCTGAGCGTGAAGCTGAACCAACCAGACCAAAACCGAGATGCAGTTGGCGCCTGGATTAAACTGCGCACACCGGAGCGGACTTATAGCCGCGAAATCACCATTGGCGGCGGCCATGCCGGGGGCACATTGGCACCAGCACATTTTGGTTTAGGCGCCAATGAGCAGGTTGAAATCATGGTGATCTGGCCCGGCAGTGTCAGCTCAAACTGGCACACGATTGACGCCAACAAACATTATCGAGTGACCCGCAAAAAAGACCAAGCATTAGTCGAGGCTTATTGATCTACCGGCAATCCGCTGGGCACATTTTTGGGCACGCCCAAGCGACCAGACAGGCTTTGCTCATCCGTTAGTGTTTCCAAAAAGGCGATCAGATTGCCGATTTCGGCCTGCGTCAGCGCCAAGGGCTTTAGGGTGTTCGCGTCGATGATTGCGGCCCGATCCTGAGCATTGTCCATCACGCGCCAATCGTCACCATGGGGAAACCGTGGCAGGGCAACCCGGCGATCATATTGTTCAAAATGCTTCACCGGATCCGTGTGATGTTGGATGATCTTTTCAAGATTGTCATAAGCACCGCTATGTCCATAAGGCGCAGTGACGGCGACATTCCTTAAAGAGGGGGTGCGGAAGCGGTAGAGGTCTTTGGCGGCGCCGGTCACATGCGCGCGCCCCACATCGCGGGCATGGTCCTCAAAACGAGCGGCCTTACCGGGACCAAATTGCGGCATCGCAATCGCATGAAAGTCATGGTCGGTCTGAAACAAGCCTGCGTGACAGCTGGCACATTCTGCGCGGCCATAAAACAAATCCATGCCGCTCTGGGCTGATGCGGGCAAGGGTTTCCCGCCAAAAACAAATTGGTCAAAGGGGCTATTGTCCGCCCGCCATTCAAACGCAATAAAAGCTGCAATGGCGTTGGCGATTTCCACGAATGAAATGTCGGGGCGCGCCACATCTATAACCGCGAACAGGTCCGCATATTCATCAATATTGCGCACCCGCTGGGCGATAATGTCCCATGCGCCCCCCTCACCCGTTAGCACGCCCATGCGCACCGCGCGGGCCACATCGTTTTCTTGATAGTGCCCAGCCATTTCATCAGGAGAAAGCACCGGGAACATGGCTTGCGCCGCCAGTACACCATCAAAACCCATGACCATTTCATCGGCAAGCGGCGTGCGGATGCCTGAGGCCCGAGACTGGTCTTTCTCCAACCGTCCATCGTGGAACATAGAAACAAATTCCGACGCACCAAGATTAAACAAAGCTGGCGAATTACGGGGCACGCGCTCTTCAGGCAGATTGTCTGGCACAAGCATGCGCTCTGGCCCTAGCCCAATGCCACCATCACCAATGCCCAGGGGCAAACCGTCTGAAGTGGCAAATTTTGGATGATGACAACTGGCGCAGGAAACGGATTTATTGCCACTTAAAATTGGGTCGTAGAACAGAAAGCGCCCAAGTTGCACTTCTTCCCTATTGACAGCGGGAAATTCAGCGCGCGCAAAAGTCGGTAGTTCCACTTCCTGCGCGGTTGTGGCGATGCTGCTGATCAAAACCAACATTATGCCGAGTTTAAATCGCATCTTTAACTCTCGGGACACGGTCGTACGGGCCGGAAACCATGCAGCAGAGGCTGAGATTATCAATCTCAGCCTCACCACGCTTCAGCAAAGTGATCAATTGAGGGAATGTGTCTACTTCGCCAATTCGTGTTTGGTGCATCATGTTACAAAATCGATTGCCCGGTCGACTTCCAGTCGGCCACGAAGCGTCCAAGCCTTTATCGGTTAAAGGATGGTTCGCGAGTTTTGCCAGTGTCGAGGCGGGGATGGTGGCCACATCTGCGCCGGCAAGCGCGGCTTCACTCACATGATTTGGCGTGCGAATTGAAGCGGCCAAAATCCCTGTGTCAAAGCCATAATTATCATAGACCGTGCGAATGTCGCGGATCAGCTCCATGCCATCCAGATTGATATCATCCAAACGGCCAATAAAGGGACTGATATACGTCGCACCAGCTTTAGCGGCCAACAGCGCCTGATTGGTTGAAAAACAAAGAGTGAGATTGGTGTCCACCCCCATATCGGTCAATTGCCGACAGGTTTTCAATCCATCTAAAGTGGTCGGCAATTTGATGACAACGTTGGGTGCAATGTCCTTGAGCACCATGGCTTCTTTCAACATGGTGGCATGATCAAGTGCAGCCACTTCTGCGGAGACCGGACTTTCGATCAGTCCGCAAATTTCCCTGATCACATCGAGAAAATCGCGGCCCGATTTGGCGATGAGACTTGGATTGGTTGTGACCCCATCAAGGAAGCCGCTATCGGCCCACTTTTTGATTTCACCCACATCAGCTGTATCGATAAAAAACTTCATTGTGTGCTGCTCTTCCCCCAGCGCGCTTAGACGAACCGGTTGACATAGTTTTCCAGAATTTCCTGACGACCGGAACGTGGTTCAGGATTGATGTTTTGGCTTTCCACTTGGGCGGCAATTTCATCCAATGAACCGTTCAGCAAGCTGTTGCCCAAGTCGGTTTCCCAACCGGCATAACGGTCTTTCAGCGCGGCATCCAAACCACCATCTTCCAACATCGCCGCCGCAGCTTTCAGGCCGCGGGCGCAAATATCCATGCCACCAATATGTGCTGCCACCAGATCTTGCGGGTCAAGCGATTGACGACGCAGGCGCGCGTCAAAATTGGTGCCACCTGACCTCAGGCCACCATTTTTCAATATATAATAATAGGCCAACGCCACTTCAGGCACGTTGTTGGGGAACTGGTCCGTGTCCCAGCCGGATTGATAATCATTGCGGTTCATGTCAATTGACCCGAAAACCCCCAACGCAATTGCGGTGGCGATCTCATGCTCAAAGGAATGGCCAGCCAAGATGGCGTGGCCCTGCTCCAGATTGAGCTTCACCTCATTTTCAAGGCCGTATTTTTGCAAAAAGCCATAGCATGTGGCGGCATCATAATCATATTGGTGTTTGGTGGGTTCCTGTGGTTTAGGCTCCACCAAAATTTGGCCCTTAAAGCCAATTTTGTGTTTATATTCCACCACCATATTGAGGAAGCGGCCCATATGGTCCTGCTCCTGCTTCAAATCCGTATTTAGTAGGGTTTCATAGCCTTCGCGGCCGCCCCAAAGCACATAATTTTCGCCACCCAACCTGTGTGTAGCTCCATGCAAGTTTTCACGGTCGCCGCAGAAAAGGCAAACACTTCCGGATCTGGGTTGGTGGCCGCCCCGGCCATAAAGCGCCGATTGGAAAACAGGTTCGCCGTGCCCCACAAAAGCTTGGTACCGTGCTGCTGCATCTTTTCGGCGAAATAGTCTGTAATTTCTTCAAGATTACGGGAGTTTTCAGCAAAATTTTCACCTTCTGGCCGCACATCTACATCGTGGAAACAGAAATAGGGTGCGCCAAGTATATCGAACATTTCAAAAGCCACATCGGCTTTAAGCTTGGCCAGCGCCATGGTGTCACCAAACCAGGGGCGTTCAAAGGTTTGCCCGCCGAACGGGTCCCCACCCGGCCAAGCAAACGAATGCCAATAGGCCACAGAAAATCGCAAATGATCTTCCATGCGTTTGCCCATCAAAACTTCGTCTGGATTGTAGTGCCGGAATGCCATTGGGTTGGTGCTACCTTCACCCTCATATTTGACCTTGCTGATGCCCTTAAAGAAATTGCTGCTCATTGTACCGCTCTAACTGCTGGATATATTTTGATAAATTTTTCATAGGCCGAATTGTAAGCGGCCGATAATTGAGGATCGGGCAAAACCGTTTGGGCAATGTCCGGCGGGGTCATAACCATTTCTGGCTCTCGTCCCGTTACACCACAAATCGCCAGGCGCGCAGCCCCAAGCGCCGCGCCGAAATCGCCTTTTTCAGGCACGTTGATCGGCAGATTGAATGCAGTGGCGAGCATCTGCAGCCAATAGCCGGATTGTGCGCCCCCCCCAATCGCCAAAAGATCATCAACAGTTGCACCAGTCGCGCGCAATGCCTCAAGGCATTGGCGCAACGCAAAGGTGACCCCCTGCAACACTGCATGCGTCATGTCTGCTCGGTCGTGTGCGATATCCAGGCCCACAAAGCTGCCACGAATGTGGCTGTCATTAATGGGCGTGCGCTCGCCCGATAGATAAGGCAGGAACTGAATGGTCGAAGGTGGTTTTAATTGCGCACCCAGCTCGCGCGTCAGCTTGGATGGGGGCATGCCAGCAATTTTCGACAGCCAGTTCAAACTGTCCGTTGCCGCAAGAGTGACGCCCATTTGATACCACCGATCTGGTACAGCATGGCAAAAGGTGTGCACCGCAGTTTCAGGCCGAGGCGCAAACGCATTGCGGCCCACCAATATCACGCCGGATGTGCCCAGCGAAACAAAGCCCTGCCCTTCTTGCAAAACGCCTGCGCCGCACGCGGCCGCCGCATTGTCAGCGCCACCGCCGACAACCATCACCTCCTGACTGATGCCCCAATCTGCGCACAAATCATCACGCAGTGACCCGGCGGGGGCCGAGCCTTCCACCAGCTCGGGAAGTTGATTTTCGCTGATCTGACCAGCTTTTAGCAAAGCATTGGACCAACGGCGTGTACTCTGATCGAGCAACTTGTGCCCGCAGCGTCAGAAATTTCAGCCTCAATTCGCCTGTCAGGTAGAGCCGTAAGAAGTCTTTTGGCAGCAATATATGCGCGGTTTTTTCAAAAATATCAGGTTCGTTGGCTTTAACCCAAACCAATTTAGGCGCCGTGAACCCGGGAAAAACGATATTGCCGGAAAGTGTGCGTACATTCTCATGGGCATCCAGCTGTGCCGCTTCTGCATGACTGCGGGTATCGTTCCATAGAATACAAGGACGCAGGGGCTTTAACGCCTTGTCGAGCAGCACTGCCCCATGCATATGGCCCGAAATGCCGATGCCTTTAAGTTGTGCCAAATCCTCTGGCGCGGTGTAGCGCAAATCATTGAGCACCTTATGGCAGGCATCTATCCACAATTGTGGGTCCTGTTCACTCCACCCCGCATGTGGATGTGCAGTTGAATAGGCGTGATCTGCCGAGGCAACGCTATGGCCCTGATCGTTGGTCAACAAAGCGCGGAGGCCAGAAGTGCCTAAATCTAATCCTAAATACATATTCTCACTCCCTTGCCCAACCTAAATTACATTTAATTTGAAAGTCAAATTAAAAAATCGGATGGAGCTGGCGCAAAGGCGGCGGCAACCTTTGGTCTGGGTCAATAAAACGCATTCAAATCTGGAAATAGTGCTCATTTGTGAAGTGTTTGAGCGCAAACCGAACGAATATTGTGGCGCCAAAGGTGCGAAGCAGCTGCATTTCAGAAGGCAGAGGACGCCTGCAACGCTTTCTCTCAATTATTCGGTTATTTCTTAACATCTTTCACATAGGCTCAACTCTAACTAAATGAGCAGGCATATGAAATAGTGGAAGAATTCGATTTTTTTGCAGATGATATCGACGACCTTAATACGATCGTCAAAACGCAGGAATCGCTGTTCGAAACTGAGCAGCGGTTGGGGGCGATGCTCGATGCTATGCCCATTGGGCTTTTGTTCCACACCCAACAAGGTATTCTTTATGCCAACCAGCAAGCTTGCCAATTGTTGCACGCGGAAAAATCTGAACTGGTTGGCCGACACTTTCTAGACTATATCCGCGAAGCTGAGCTCATGGATGTGAATGGCTTGCTGCAACGCGCATTTGATGCCGGTCAGAAAGCGGTCGAAACTGAAAGCGTGATTTCGTGTAAGGATCGATCAGACCGGTTGATCAAGATCACCACCAGTCGGTTGCCTTGGGACGGCACGCCCGTGATTCAAATTTTATTCCAAGACATTACCGCGCAAAAACGCGCTGAACAGTCTTTGCGAAAACTTTCGATCACAGATGAATTAACGGGCGCCTATAATCGACGTCATGTATTTTACGAAGCCGAAAGCTATCTTCAACAGGCGTCAGCCCCTCCGGTGACCATCGCTATGCTCGATGTTGATCATTTCAAAGCGATCAATGACACATATGGGCACGCGTTGGGCGACGCAACGCTTAAAGAGATCACAAAGTTGGCACACGAATTTGTGCCGACAATCAAAAACTGCGATTCCGCCATGTTCGCGCGCATTGGGGGTGAGGAGTTTTTGTTTTTGTTACCCGGCCTAGAAGAGACTGATGGCGAGGACGTTGCGAACGAATTCAGGCAATCTTTGATGCGGTTGCGCATCCCGCATGAAGATGGTCGTTTGGTCGACATAACCGCAAGTTTTGGGGTTGCCGAGTTTCGCAAAAGCGACAAGACCATCGATAAGCTTTTAAGCCGCGCTGATGGCGCACTTTATCAAGCGAAAGAAAATGGCCGCAACCGGGTCTGCAAGGCCGAGTAAGTTTTTGTCGACGGGTGTTTAAACCCCGCTGATCAAAATTAGAATGGCAGCCACCTTAAGCCTGATTGCCCGGTTCGAACAAAAACGACCACACACGCACAAATTGCCAACAATAAATAAGGGACAATGCTGGCCGAAAACCAGGCGTTTGGTTCGCGAAACCCCATGAATATGGACACGTTTGCCGCCACATTGACGGTCAAATGTATGAGAATCGCGGGCAAGATAGAACCGCCAGATATGGTGTACACCGCACCAATAATCACCGCGTAAAGCATAACATGCACCGCAAACAAGGGCAGCGCGATTTGCGCATGTGGCGAATCTATGGCCCACAGCGGCAGGTGCCAAACCAACCAAATCACGCCCACCAATAGTGAGGCTTCAAGCCAGCCAATTTTAAGGTTCAAATTGTGCTGCAACACCCCGCGCCAGCCCAGTTCCTCCCCTAATGGCCCGAGGATCAAATTGAACCCGACCATGCCGAGAAGAAGCCAAATATTGATTGGCATAACTTCGCTTGGCGCCATGGGCCGCATCAGCAGAACTAGAAAAAGCGGTGCGATAACAAAGAGCCAAACAATGGGCGGTACAGACGAAATTGTAACTGCACGCGCCAGCAAATCCACAATCTGGCCGTTTTGGGCACTCAACAAAAGTGCCGCGAGCGATGGCCCCCACACCATGATCAGCCAAAATGGCAAGCCAGTTGCACTCTCGGGCGACCGTGCCGCAGGAATAAAGTAGATGCAGGCGAAACCGGCAAGCGAAATCGCAAATGTGAGCGATATAAAATGCAAAGAGTTCATGGTTTTTTTTGCCCTCACTGAGATTTGCAATCAAGGGTTGAAACGCCGTTGGGTCTTTCAGAAATACTTGCATTGCCTGAAGCGCCGTTGCCGCAAAACTGGCGGCATAATCACCAGACCATTCTCCTAGGATTTCGCGCCGGTTGATATGGGTGTTGACCGTCAGGAAAAGCTCCGCCACATGCCTTGGGTCGACATCTGGACGGACATATTCCTTCAGTTTTGCGGTGAGCAGTTCGGCAAGCAATGCTGGAAAGGCCAGTTCTAAGCTTGCGATGTAATCTTGGCGCTCCTCGAGTAAGTGAAGGTGAGCGACAAGTCCCGGTGGATTTCCCAAATGACCTGACCCGGCCTCGAATAGCGCGATAATGGGCATGCCATTGGCGCTTTCAAGATTGTCCGCCAGCGCGATCACTTCCTCCTCGACCAATGCATCGAGAATGGCGCGTTTATTGCCAAAGTGATGGTACAACCCGCCACGCGACATATTGCACGCAAGGCGGATATCCTCCATTTCCATCTGGGCAAGGCCGCGCGCCGCAATCAGGTGCCGCGCCTTTTCCAGGATCTCTGTTCGCCGTTGTGATTTTTTCAATCGTTTTCGCATACCCAGACGTTACCGACATGTGTCGGTAAAGTCAAATTTCATCAAAATGACGGGTAACGGCGCTCAGTATCGCGACTTACGCTGTGATCAGATACGGGTCGAAACGAGGATCGTTAGACATGCGCTTGACGATGGCATCGGATTTATCGCTGAGCGGCATGAGCGGCGCTCGGGTTGGGCCGGCAGCAATCCCGCGCGCGGTCATTATGGCTTGATGCCAGGCAGCACCCCCATCTCCAAAAGCTCGGTCACAAACTGTTGCGATATGCCCTGTAGCTCTTGGGCTTTCACCAAGTCGCTTGATTGAATGGCCTGGTGCAGTGCGGCATAGAGCTTGCCCATCACATTGTAAGTGGACCCGATGCCCCCATCGCGCCCAAAGCCCCCGCACTGAGAAAAATTTCATCAAACCCGAAATAGAACACCTTGTCAGGGTGTGCTGTTTTCAGCTGGCTGAATTTAAACAGATCCTGCGAGGTGAATTTAATGCCCGCCACGTTGGGCAAGTTCAAAATTTCTGACAACACGGCAAGCGGCAAGGGACGATTGGTCCGCACAGGCACTTCATAAACGATCATAGGCAAGTCTGTCGCCGCGATAATTCACGGTAGTAGGTGATGATTTCCCCGTCGGTGAACGGATAGGCGTGAGGGGGCAAGGCGGAAAGCGCAGTGTAACCATTCTTTTGGGCATTTTTGGCCAGCTTGATCGAATCTCTTAAATTGGGGGCACCCACATGCGCTATCAGCGTGCCACCTTGATTTTGGGCAGCTTCTGCAACAATTGCTTGCTGGTCTAACAATTCATCTACGCTGAGCAGACCAGATTCGCCACTGCTGCCACCCACATATAGACCCTGCAATCCCTGATTAAGAACGGCTTTCGTAACGTCACGCTGACGCGTGGGCGAGAATTCCTGATCGTCTGAAAGGGCGGTGATCAGCGCGGCGAACATGCCGTTGAGCTGGGTTTTCATTGGGGCCTCCAAAATATTTGGCTGATCCGCATAAACGGATCAAATTCTCAATAATTGCGATTACAAATATTTCTAAATTACAATTTTCAGTTTGACAATTCTTTTATTTGGTAATACCAAAAATAAAAATTGGTAAGGCAAAAGCTTGCGGCCAGATAAGCAACGGCGTATCTATCAGAGCATCAGCTTGCCAAATATGGAGGAATAAATGCCTTTAAACGACATTGACCATCAGCACAAAGACACGCGTCGAGCCGCCGACGTAATTGCTGATGCTTTGATCAGCGATATACGCGAGGGCACGATTGCACTTGATGCAGCTTTGCCCACTGAGCGTGAATTATGCGACCGCTTCTCGCGTCGCGCCCCACGGTGCGTGAGGCGTTGGCCCAAATGCAAATGCGTGGCTATGTTGAAACGGGTTCAGGCCGTCGCCCGCGTGCGGTGCGCCCATCCATACAAACCGTGTTGCAAACAACCGGCTTGCATTTGCGTGAAATATTGGGTGACGCGGAAAGCGGCGCGCATTTAGAGCAAATGCGGCAGTTCATTGAAGCAGGTGCGGCGCGTGAAGCAGCGCTCAAGGCAGACAATGTACAAATCACAAAGCTGCAGGCCGCGCTTGAGGATAATTACAAATCCATCGGCTCACCTGCCTTTGCGGAAACAGACATTGCTTTTCACCGCGCGATCGTTGCGGTGCTCGGCAACCCGATCATCCTCAAACTGCACGATATGTTTGTCAGCGCTTTACTGGCCGGTCGCGTGCCTGCGACTGACCCCGTGCGCTACGATACAATGGCCTATGAGGAGCATCGTTCAATTTACCAGGCAATTTTGGATGGCGACGTGGTGACTGCCACCAATGTGATGGACCGGCACCTTGCACGGTCTTATCGGGCACGCCTGAGTGTGCCCAAATCTACTCTCACCGAAACCAACACTGGATTGGCGGCCGAAGGGCCGTCCTCATAAATTGGCAAGCATCGTCTTTGCCAATCATCGCTAATGGAGGAAATGATGAAATTGATCACCAAAACACTAGGCGGGTTAACCGCAATTTTGATGGCAACGACGAGCATTCAAGCAGCTGAACTCACCTTTGGCATGCAAGACAATGAAGTCTCAAACGTTTATCAAGGCGCGGTTGCCTTTAAAGACAAGCTGGAAGAAATTTCTGGCGGCGAAATGAGCGTAAAATTGTTCCCTTCTGCCACGCTCGGCGATTTTAAGGCCATGGTGGCGCAGGTGCAGGCTGGCGAATTGGATATGGTAATGACCGGTTATCCGGACATGAGCTACATCATTCCCGAGCTGAAGCTGATTGGCGCGCCATATGTTGTCGAGAGCTATGACCATTTGAAAGAAATCATCGCCGGCCCATGGGGCCAGGAAATGGATGCAAAATTCCAAGACCAGGGCGTGAAACTTTTGGATGTTTGGTATTACGGCACGCGCCAAACCACAGCCAATAAGCAAATCGATTCAATTGCCGATATGGAGGGTTTGCGCATGCGCACACCAAACGTGCCGTTTTTGATCGCCTATGCGGAAAATGTGGGCGCAACGCCGGCACCAGTGGCTTTCCAGGAAGTTTATTTGGCGCTGCAAACCAATCAGGTTGATGCGCAAGAAAACCCATTGCCGACCATCGACGCGATGAAGTTTTACGAAGTGCAAGACTATATCGCCATGACCAACCATTTTGTGGCGTCGGCGGCGATCCAAATTTCTGCGGACAAATGGAATGGCATGAGCGATCAGGAAAAAGCCTGGGTATCAGAAGCTGTTTTGGCCGGTGGCGAAGTTTCAAATGAAATGACATTTGAGGCCGAAGCAAACCTGATCGACAGCTTTAAGGAAAAAGGCCTAACCATCACCGAGCCGGACCTTGAACCATTCCGGGCGGCAATGAAGCCTTATTATGACGAGCTGGAAGTTGAGTTTGGTGAAGGCGCCATTGCAAATGTGATCGGGAATTAGTCAGTCCATCACATAACTCCCTAAATGCCTTACGCGGGGGTGGAGCGATCCACCCCCACATTCAACAAAGTGAGAGGCCATGAAAAAGCAACGCGAATACAGTTTAGAAGGCACGATCGCCACCCTGTTCTTTGTGGCGCTTATTTTAGTGGTGCTGTTGCAGATTTTAGGGCGCACCAATTTGGTGGCGGGCCCGGTTTGGACTGAGGAAGTCGCCCGCTGGCTCTGGGTGTGGATGGCATTTTTTTTGCAATCCCCGAAGTCGAACGCCAAAACGCGCAATTGCGCATGGGTTTTCTCGCCGAAATGCTGGCCCCAAAAATTCAAGGCGGGCTCTATTTGCTCATTGATCTGATTTATTTCGGCATCATGATCAATCTAAGCTGGATCGGGTACAAAACGGTGTTGCGCACCTGGCGCAATGAAAGTGTCACCCTGCCCACCACCGACGCATTGCTTTATGCATCAGCCTTTATCGCCTCATTCTTTGTGTTGTACCGAATTGCCCGCCGCATCCTTGGGCAGATTAACGCGCTTAAAGCCAAAGGAGAGGCACAATGATTTTGGGTATTATCGGTCTGGCTTGGCTCCTGATGGTGTTGGTGGGCGTGCCCATCGGCATCGCGATGATCTTTGTTTCCATGGGCTATTTTTACTATTCGGGCATGGGCCTTACCTTTGCAGTGCAACGCATGGTTGATGGGCTCAATAGCTTTCCCATGCTTGCGGTGCCGCTGTTTATTCTCGCCGCGGCAATTCTCAACTCTTCGCGCATCACCCACCATTTGTTTGGATTTGCGCGCGCTCTGGTCGGCCACATCACAGGTGGATTAGGCCACGTGAATGTGTTGGCATCGCTCTTTTTCTCCGGCATGTCAGGTTCCGCATTGGCCGATGCAGGCGGTTTGGGCAAAATGGAAATCGAGGCCATGCGCGATGCAGGCTATGATGAAGAATTTGCCGGCTCCGTGACCGCAGCCTCTTCCATGATTGGGCCATTGGTGCCCCCATCCATCACCATGGTGCTATATGGGGTGGTGTCCAACACCTCGATCGGCAAATTGTTTCTGGGCGGGATTGTACCCGGGGTCATGTGTGCGATTGCGCTCATGGTGATGGTATATTTCATGGCCAAGCGCCGCGGCTATCCCACCGATGCGCGCAAGAATTACGGCGAAATCGGCGCATTATTCATCAAATCTCTGCCTGCTTTATTGACCCCTGTTGTCATTGTCGGCGGCATCTTCTCTGGATATTTCAGCCCAACTGAAGCCGCCGCGATCACCGTGCTTTATGCGATTTTGATTGATGTGATCTTTTATCGCGAACTGACCATAAAGCGCCTTTGGACCGCGCTTTACGAAACAACAGCAACATCAGCCGGCATTGCCACCATTATCGCTGGGGTGAGCTTGTTGGGTTATGTGCTGGCGCGCGAGCAAGCGCCGCAGCAAATCGCGCAAATGTTTCTTTCAATCGCCAACGATCCGATCAGCTTTTTGATCGCCGTCAATTTGATGATCTTTGTGCTCGGTTGTCTAATTGAAAGCTTGGCCATTTTGTTGATTGTTGTACCGATCTTGGTGCCCATCGCCTTGAGCTTTGGCATCGACCCGGTTCATTTCGGCATCATCATTGTGCTGAATTTGATGATCTCAATCCTAACGCCGCCCATGGGCATGGCCCTGTTTGTGGTGGCGCAGGTGGGCAACATTCCTTATCTTAATTTGGCAAAAGCCATTCTGCCCTGGCTGATACCACCAATCATTGTGTTGATATTGGTGTGCATCTTCCCAGTATTGGCCACCGGATTGCCTAGTCTAATGGGGTAAAACATGTCGATCATTGAACAAATGCGCAATGGCGTGGTTGTGTCCTGCCAGCCTGTTGACCATGGCCCGATGGATCGGCCCGATATAATCGCCGCCATGGCGCAAGCAGCCATTGCTGGCGGCGCAAAAGCTGTGCGCATTGAAGGCGCGAAGAATGTATTGGCGGCGCGGCCACATATCAAATGTCCGATCATCGGTATTGTGAAGCGAGACCTGCCAGATAGTGAGGTGCGCATTACGCCATTGCTGAAAGATGTCATCGCGCTGGCCGAAGCAGGTGCAAATATCATTGCCTATGATGCAACAGATCGAACCCGCCCCGTCACAACCAAGGCATTGGTGGATGCAATCAACGCGCAGCAGAAAATCGCCATGGCCGATTGCAGCAGCTTGAGTGATGCGACGCGGGCCCAAAAAGAGGGTGCGCAAATTCTCAGCTCCACCCTTGCCGGTTATGCATCGCTGCCGTTGGCCAACGATGATGACGCGCCCGATTATGAACTACTGCGCGCGCTCCGCACGCTGGGTGCATTCACCATGGCTGAAGGTCGCTACTCAACACCTGCGAGGGTGAAAGCGGCGTTTGACCAGGGGGCCAATGCCGTCACGGTGGGTACCGCCCTCACGCGGCTAGAGATTGCCACAGGTTGGTTTTGTGCCCAAACGCCAAAGGGTGACCAAGCAGATGCCCAATAACCTAAATGGTTTTGCGTTAGATTTGGGCGGCACCAAATTGGCCGCCGCGCGATTTGAGCAGGGAAAACTGGTTGAAAAAGCCCAGTTGCCAACCGAAAGCGACGCTTCATTTGAAGATCAATGTTTTGCCATGCAAAAACTATTGGCGCAGCTCGGCCTGCAAAAAAACGATGTGCTGGGCGTGGCGCTGACCGGTCGGATTGACCAAGCGGGCCACTGGTCAGCTGTTAACGGTGGCACCCTGCCGCAGATCAAAGCGGTAAATATTCGTGCCGCTTTGCGTGACCTATTTGGCGATCATATTTCGATCATCAATGATGCCGCGGCTGCAGCAATGGGCGAAGCAAAATTTGGGGCCGGACATGGCATTTCCCGCTTTGGCTATATCACTATCTCCACGGGCGTGGGGGGTGGCATTGTTTTGGATGGTCAACCGCTAAACAGCCCAAACGGGCTGGCAGGGCACATTGGCTTTATGCGTTCGCCGCTGGGGAACCGCATGTGCGGCAGCGCCCGCTTTGGCACAGTTGAAAGCGTGGCGGGTGGGCGCGCTTGGCAGCCGCCGCCGCAAGTTTGGGCCATGCTGGCTTAGACGCGCGCGCCATATTCATCGCGCATCTCGATGGTCAAAAGTGGGCGACTAACCTGATCAACCAAGCCGCCGCGGCCATTGCCATTCAGATTGCCGACCTCACGACGATATTTGGCTTAGAAAAGGTGGCGATCGGCGGTTCGATTGGCTTAGCCGAAGGGTTTATCGATCGCATCCAAGATCATTTGAACACTGAACCAAGCCTATTCCGGCCCGTGATCTGCCCGGCCCAATTGGGAAGCGACAGCCCTCTTTATGGCGCAATGTGTATCTAAATCCAAAAAACGGCATTGCGTGAAAAAACCCGGTGCCACTGCCAACGGCGCTCGGCTTTAGCTGATGCCTAGTGCTTGGAAATCATGTTGATGAACAACCCCTGCCCCGAATGTTCAAGGTTGCGCAAATCATCTGCGAAGCTGCTCGCGGTGTAGCCACCACCCAACTTGATATTATCATTCATATGATAATAGACCGCAGCAACACCGCCATATTTTAGAACCTGCTCTTCAGGGCTGAACAAGGTGCGGCCCTCCAGGCTGAGATCCCAATTATCAACCACATGCAAATCGCCCCGCACGATAATGAGGTGCGCAGACGATTGAACGAAATCTGATTCATCTCTGGTTTGCGACACCGCCCCAAACCGATAGCCATATTTGGCCCCAAGCGTGACAAATTTAGAAACATCATAATTGAGATCGGCGGATAAAATTGAGCTTTTCTGCGCCGGTCCATCCGCGCTGCCCACCGCATTTACCTGCTGTGCGCCAGGCAAATCATATAAGTAGCTATATTTGAACAGGAACTGCATGCGGTCGTCATAGGCTGGCCGATAGGCAAACCCCAGACTTGCTTCCAAGAATTCACCATTCAACAAAGCCGATTGATCTGAAACCGATAAGAGGCTGTCAACAGAGCTGCGCATGGTCCATTCGCCGTCGACAATATATTTATGTTTCAGGCTCGTTAGAATGGTCGAACGGTTTAACGCTGGGTCCGCGGATTCGTCGCGCCGTGCCTCAAATTTTAAGTTGGCTGAATGTTCTTTCTGGTCATCATAGCTGCCTGAAAAAGCAAGTGCCGTGCGCGCAATATCATCAATATTTTCACCGACAATCGCGCCATTTTCCACGCTCACGCGCGTGGTCCAGAAACGGTCTGGCGTGTAGGTCACACCATAGGCGCTAGTGGCCGTGCGCCGCAGGCCAAAAACATCATAGCCGTTTTCGGTGAAACTTGTGACCTGATCATTATGCTTGATGGCAGACCCAACGGTGATTTTTCCGTAATTGGTGCCAAATTCTCTGTCTGCCAGCGATTTTTCCGGATCCAGAGCGTAGCCAACGTAGTAGCGTTTTGAATTGCCGTCGCTATACTCTGCCCCAAGACGCAGGCCCATGCCCGTCGTGCCGTGTGAAATTTCACTGTCCAATGCGATTTCATCGCTCACGCCCAAACGGCCACCAACCCCAACACGATCATCGCGGCCTAACCCGCCGGTCTGCGCTGCTGTCGCCTGCACAAAAATGTAACCGGATTTGTCATCATCAAACTCATGCGCAATGCGTGCGCCAAGGTTTGTGCGGGAGCCATTTTGTGTACTCGGCCTGAAGGGGTGGTTTTTTCAAGGTGGCTAACGCCAGTCGAATATTCAGTTTGATCTCGCTGCACGGCAATTTCAGCTGAGGTTTGGGCCTTGGATTTGCCGGTAGCGTCAATCAGCCCAGAGCTGCCAAGCCGCAGATCGACCTGATCACCAAGCTCCAGATTGCCGCTTATATTCCATGTGGTTGTGTCTTCAGCGGCATATGCCAGATCAGAGGAAAAGCCTCCACGCAAATGGGTTACTTCACCGGCCACATTTCCGCTTAAAGCTCCCCCGCTCAGATCGTTCAAATCGGCGGCCGCCTTCACGCGATAGGCTTCAGCCCCCACGCCGCTGGCGCCCACACTGGGCATCGTTTCGTGCGTCAGGCCGCCATCTAGGGACAAAACGCGCCCAACCCCTTGGCCTTGTGAGCGTGCAATTTCAGCTTCGACGAAGGTCGCCACGTTCTTTTGAATTCGAACATCAACACCAAGCAACTGATGTTTGCCTGATGAATTGAGTTCAGAACTGTGCTTTGCGCCAACCCGAACATGGTCATTGATCCAATAATGCGCTGAAGCGCCATAGCTATAGGCGTCCGTTTGCGCAATGGCTGGGGCATATTCATAATTGAGGCTGAGATATTGATGCGGGGCAGACGCGCCGGATTGAGAAACGGCGGCATCGCTTAGTGCGGTGCTGGCAAGTGGCTCTTTGAGCAGCAAGATACCCTGCAAATAGTCCAGTTCATAATCATTGCCCGGCACCAGTTGACGTCTTGATTGTACCGCGCCCGAAATCGGATCCCGCAATTGAATTTCAATACGTTCTGAACCCGAAGAAATGTCGCTTCGCCGCAGAAAATAGGCTGACCCGCCGGTGCCGCGCAACAATTCTTGCTGCAAAATTGTGCGCGCCTGCGCGGCATAAGCGCTTAGGGCCGATGTCGCTTCGCCATTCGCGGTGTGTTCGTCAGCTTGAACCACGCCGCTCAGCCCATAAAGAGCGCGTTTTCGACCAAACAATTTACCGTCTGAAACGGTTGTTTTGAAATTGCCCCACAGCACATGATCATTGCCGCGCTCAACCCGAACATAGAATTTGCCCTGTGAAGGGGCATCGTCGACGATTGTGGAATTATCGCCATAGACTGGATAATATTCATCCGGGTCAATCCGATTGATAATGGAGCGCGGATCTTTGCCGCCCCATCCGGTCAGCAGCTCTGACAACGAACCGGATTTTGAATCGGCACGTGCTGTAATCAAATACTCGCCTTTGATTTTTCCCTTAAGGTAAAATGCTGCGCGCCCCTTGGTATAAACGCCATCATACTCATTAGGCCCAGCGGGTTCAAAATTGCCGGTGGTCCAGTTTTTACCCACCGCGAGGTCGAGCAGCCCAACATAAAACCACTCTTGATCCGGCACATTGATCAAACGCTGAAACGAAACGCCTTTGCCTGTCGCGTCGGCAACAAACAACTCAATTTCATGCTCGCCAGTTGGCAAGATTTGCTGCACAACGAACTGCCCATTATCTGCCAATTGGACAGGGCGACCCATAACATAAACATCATATCCGGCAGGAATTTTGCTACCTGACATGGCAACCTGACCGCCATTTATACGGATATTTCGGGCCGCATACATGGTTGCAAGCTGCCCGCCCGTTTGCTTTGGGTAAACGGTTTTTTTTCTTGTCTAAATCCAGGTAAATTGTGCGGGTTTCATCAAACCGATCTTTGGCGTCATAGATACGGGCCGTCATCAACACGGCATTGCGGCCCAAATCGTCTAAATTCCAGCTTGAAGGCTGGTTTGGCGCAACATCCACACTCTTGATAAAATGACCCGAATGCACATCATAAAGTCGCAATTCGGCGCGGTCGATCCAAGCGGTGTAATTTGAAGAAATCTGCGTGCGAACCCTTGCTTGGCCATGCTGACCGTCAAAATTCACCTGCAGGTCGAGAAACGGATGCGCGTCCAAACCGTCAAAGCGCACATCAAGTTCAAGCTGATCAAGCGCTGATGATGGGCTGACCGATATCGGGTCGCCATATAAATGCTCGCCATCCACGCTGATTGAAAAACCAAGCTGGGCGCCATCGTCCGCATCAATGCTGATGGAGGATTGTTGAGCAAATGCTGCGTTTACGGCCAAGCCCAAAATTGTTGCCAACAAACAGATGGTCGATTTTGAAAACAGATTTTTCATACTAGTTGGCCCTCTTAACCGTCATTTGGATGACCAGTTCGTATGGTGCGTCGACACTGTCCCAATATTGTTCAATTAGTCTTTCGACTTGCTTCAAATGCCGCTTGGCCACCGTTTGGTCGCCACTCTGGTCCAAATAGACAAGTCGCAAGGTGGCAAACCGCTCTTGCAAAGTGGGCAAGAAGTTTTGGAGGCCAGCCTGCAATTGTCGGCTCGGCTGGTGGGTATGTGCGTCAAAGGCTTTGCTGCTCAATTCGATGGTGATGATTTTTGCCGGCGCCGCCGCAAAATTGAGCTTGGAGATTTTGCCCGGTGTGAGGCGGATCACCCGCGGGTTCTCAGAACGCATGCGATGCGCACCAGGCAATGTGCGTTCATCAAGCTTCAGAATAAAATCCTCGCCCATATCAGATGGCAGGGCCGCGCAGGGAATTGAGAACAGTCCGTGCTTATCCGTGCTGATGATTTTTCCATCCACCGTCACCAGCCGAACATTGGGAAGCCCCTGCTCCCCGGGATCGTGGTAACCGTCTTCATTTTCATCTGAGAAGACCCGCCCGATAACCTCGCCACAATCAAACACGTGATCTGCTTCAACGGTGATCACAGCGGTGGCATTGTTCACAATCGGCTGATTGGTGGCCGGATCAACAATAATCGCTGTGTTGGTATGTTCGCCAGCAGAAGCCAGTTGGCCAATGCGCGCAGAAAGCGTGATCTCGACGCTGTCTGAGGCAGGCACGACAACATTGTTGAACATCACATCGCGCCCAATCACCGTTGGCGTTGTTGACGCACCATCAATCTCTGCGCTGTCATCGACATATGTCAGCGCCTCGGGCAATGCATCGATCACCCTCAAAGGGCCAGCGGCAGAAAGTGTGGTGTTGGTCAGTATGATACTGTAGCTCACCACATCGCCACGTCTTGCATAAACAACATTTGCCGTTTTGGTCGCGTTCAGGCCCGAAGCAGGAATAATCGCCTCCGGGTCAACCGCAATATGATTGTTCACCACGTCGGGGTCGCCGGGCGCCAATAGGAATGCCAAATAATAAAGTGTGGGACTAGAAATCGATGGGGCGGGATCAGCGGAGAGCTGACATGAACCGCCGGGGACCGCATCGTCCGGGCATGTGGTTGCGTCAAGCGCACCCGCTTGCGGCGGGATGATAACAGACGGCGTGCTCAAATAGCCTGTGGGCGCAGCGAAGCTGATCCGATATTCCGTCTCGGCGGCTGGGCACGCAGGATCTGCACCCGCCACAACGTCGAACCTATACCAACCGGATGCATCGGTGATCTGATTTTGTTGCCCCGGCAAAACACAAGCAGCGGGCAGCGCGGCACCGCCGCTATCTTGCAGCTGGGCCGTGACGCCCGCAACGGGCACGCCAGTGATTGCATCATATAAAATGCCTGATGGGTCAATGGGCTGATCCAGATCGGACCGAACGTCGTTGGCGGCGACGACAATGTTCTCATATTTGCCAATGGTCACGCCGCTAGCTGGGTCAATGAATAGGATTTGATACCCACTGCCCGGAGGAAAATCTACAAAGGTGTAGGTCCCAGAACTATTGGCGATCGTTGATTGAATAACCGAGCCGCCTTGGCGCAACTCAACAACATAATCTGGCAAGGTTGGTTCGCCGGCATCCAAGTTCCCATTGCCATTATCATCCTGAAACACTGTGCCAGATATCGATGGAATCGACTTTTGCACCGTGAGTTGAATTTGAGCTGCACTGCAGCTCGCCGGGCTGAGAATATCGCAAATCTGATAGTCAAGAACATAGGCACCAGAGGCCGTGTATTGCGCAATATCCAATGTGCCATTTGGGTTTAGCGTGAAGCCTGCTGGTGGCGACCCCGTAAGGGTTGGAAGAACGTCAGTCGCGGTGGCGGGTGCTGAGTTGAAGCTATCATTATCAAGCACATTTACGACACCCGTTTGCGCCGTCGCCGTGTCAATAGTGCCCGGGATGATATCATCGACAGCGCTAATGGGCGCAGCGTTCACCTCAATTGTCACGGTTGCGCTATCGCAGTTTGTTGGATTGGCTTTTTCACAAATCTGATAAGTGATCGTATAGGTGTCGGCAGGCACACCCGCTGCGACGGAAACAAGCCCATCGGCAATATCCAGCGTCACACCCGCATCCGATGCCGGGGTAAGCACGGTGAGATTGACATCCGCCAAAGCGACCGGCAGGCCAGCAAGCGTGTCGTTTGCCAACACGTCTCGGATGTCGTTTGCGCCGGTAGCCCCATTCACTGTTGGTGTAGTGTCTAAAACAGCGTTGATGCCAGGTACAGGCAGCGGCGTTGTGGTGGGATCGTCATTGTTGACGCCGCCCCCCGGCGTTCCGGTGCCGTCACCATCCGTCGCCAGTTCGCTGTCTGACAGGTCTGATGTTGTTTGGCCATTTGGTGATGCCCCTGTCGCCGTGGCCTGGTTAGACACAGACCCCGCCGCAATATCTCCGGCCACGAGTGTGTAATCAGCTGTATAAATCCAAACTTCTGCGCCATCAATTTGGCTGTTTGTGTTGGTGTCGCCCGATTGGTAAACGGGCACTGGAGTTGTACCCGCGCCGGCAAAGCCGGTTTCCGTGAGCCCAACGCTGGCAAGGGGCAAATTGCCGACATTGCTTAAACGGTAAGTATAAGAAATTGTCTCGCCGACTTCGGTTGCGCTGTTGGCATTTTCGTCGTTAAAAACAGCCGTTTTTGTCGCGCCGATCTGTGCCGATCCCACGGTCACCGTCGCCGATGCCGCATCACAATTGGTGGGGTTGAGCGTTTCGCAGATCTGGTAATCTACATCATAAACGCCCGGAGTTGTGCCTGCGGCGACATCTATCGAGCCGTCAGCATTTAAGGTAAAGCCCGTGGGCGCTGAACCGACCAATGTCAGATCTATATTTGAGGGCGTCGCTGCAGCCCCGCCCAACTATCATTACCGGGAAGAGGAGAGAACGTTGGCCACGTTGGTTTGCGTCGTGAACGCATCAATAGGGGTCGCCAATACGCTGTCAACCGCATCAATCGGCTGGTCTGCCAGCGTTAAAGCCGTCACGTCGTCATTGTTGGTGCCCGGCCCATAGGTGCCGGTTCCATTGCCGTCTGTGGCGTGGGTACTGTCAGAAAGGTCAGAAACGGGCGTGGCGAAAATCGTTGTGCCGCTCGCCGTTGCCTGGTTAGAAACGGACCCTGCCGCCAGATCCGCCGTTGTCAGCGTGTAGGATGCCGAATAAAGCCACGTTTCACCTGGATCAAGCTGATTGTTGGTATTTGTGTCGCCAGATTGGTAGGTGGGCGTAGGTGTGGTGCCAGAACCAGTAAAACCTGTTTCGGTAACCGACACCCCTGTCACAGCATCACCATAAGCGCGTACATTATAGCTATAGCTAATGGTTTCGCCAATTTGTCCGTAACCATCGGCTGAAACATCATCATTAAATGTTTGGGTTTTGAGGATACCAATTGCCGGATAAACCACGGTCACCGTTGCAGCGTTCGAGGTTACACCAAGTGCGTTTTCGAAGGTATAATCGATTGTTGTCGCGTAGCCTTTAAAGCCTGTTTCTGGCGTAAACGTGAGAAGACCCGACCCATCAGCATAGGACCATGTGCCCTCGCCTGACACAGTAAGCCCGATTAGGTCACCGTCACTATCATACGTCAGCCCGGTTGCGCCCGGGGGCCACAAGATTAATGGTTTGCTTGGCAAACTCACTCGCGACTTCTGAATTATTGTTGGGGGGATTATCGTTATCGACCGCGATCGTATCGTTTAAGGTTATGTCGATATCGGTAGGGTCGCCATATGTCCCCTCTTCCCGGTCATCGCTGGCCACGGGTGCAGAAAAATCTGCACACTGAAAGTCCAACGTGTCGAATGCCGAATATGTCGGATTGTCCAGCCGGATAAAGTAATTATTGTCGGCCGTACGGCCAATGTCAAAGGTCGACGTTGTCCCGTACGAAACCTCAAGACCTGAAACAGGTTCCGAACTATAGTTTTGATCGCCAATTACTGAAAATGTATCAACGCGCCCGGCAATGGTGCCAAAGGCTTTGCCCGTCGTCGCGTTTTTGTCGATACGTACAAATTCCACCGCGCCCGAACACACCTCGGTGTATACTTGCTCATTGGCAGGGCCATCCACATCGTTGAACTGAACCAGCACTTCAGCCGGCACCAAAACTCCGCCAAGATCGGTAGCAACATCATAAGTGTTCGCCTGATAGATCCGCCATTCGATAAAAATCTGATCTTGTCCAGCGGACTCAATCGATGGGCGAGCACCATTTGTTACCCATGTGTGGGTCAGTGTTGCTGAGGTGACCACGCCCACAATATCGATGCCCGTTCCGCCCACGGTTCCTGCATCTTCCCAAATCGCGCGGATATTCACCCCTGCCCCAGCGGTTGTGGGCGCGCCAACATCAGAAAGCACCAACGGCGCCGCAAGTGCGGAAAAAGACAGCGTAGGCAGCAATGTAAAAGCAATCGCCGCTAGTTTCGACAACCAAGCATAACCAGATTGAATTTTGGGTCGTTTTAACAAGCGGAGTATCCCTTCTCAACACAGGGTCCGCGCACGCGTCCCAGCTGAAATTTAATTGAGCTATGGTTACCACCGGGTTAAATCGAACAACGGGATATCTATATTTATCTGAAATCAATAGATAATTTGCTGCCCTACGTTAGAGATTGCGCCCAGGCTTTGGTCATATGTGGTCATTGGCGCCCCGGCCCCAGCAACTCGATAAAGAACACTTCGACAATGCAGACTAAGTCGGGGCACTATTCAAACCCATGGTCGAAGGCAGTTTTGCGGACATGTCGCGTTTCAGCTTAGATCTGTTTCATCGCCCACGTCTGTCAGAGGTCTATCTTTAGCGTTTCTGGGTGTCGTTCCACCAAACGGAGTGCTCTTAATTTGGTGCTCGCCTGGAAATTTGGCTGACAATTCAAGCCAATCACCAACCTGCAAATTCAGCTACGTCATCATCGCTGATCAATCCTAACGCGGCATCTTTGATCGCCTGCGCCAATATTCGAGCACCAGTTTTTGCTTCGTCTTCCGACAATATAAGTGGAGGTGTCAGTTCAAGCACGTTGGAGTTCATGCCAACATAGTAGAAGACTGCGCCTAGCTGCCATGCGCGATAGACGGTTTTTCGCGCCAGGTCGGCATCTGGCTCGCCATTCTCTTTTTTGACGAGTTCAACACCAATCGCCAGTCCCCGCCCTCGTATATCACCAACTTCTGGCTGCTGCGACGTCGCGCGTGCGATCTCGTTTATAAGGATACGCCCGGTTTTCTGCGCTCTTGAAGCCAGCCCATCTGCCTGAATTGTCTCGAGGACTGCCAAGCTGCTGATGCACAAACAGGGTTGCCATGAAGCGTTTGCATGGAGAACGCTGGGGCATGATCCAAAATCCAGGATGGGCCGATGACGGCCGAGATTGGCAACCCGCCGCCCAACCCTTTGCCTAGGACAACAATATCCGGAACAAAGCCCTCATGTTCAAAACAGTGCATAAGACCCGTCCGCGCAAGGCCAACTTTGACCTCGTCACAAACCGTCAATATCCCGTAATGAGCACAAAGCGCTGATAGGCGCGCCAGGAAGCCTTTGGGGGGAACAATCAGGCCGCCGTCGGCCTGTATGGGTTCCATAAAAAAGCAAGCGACGTCGTCGCCGGGACAGCTGGTCGCGAGAAGATGTTCAATATGTGCCAATAAGGCATCCCCAGACGGATCACCTTCAAACGGGCGAAAGGGATCGGGATATGGCACCAGCGTGAGCCCGCCAGCTTTTGCCGCACCTTCCTGCGCGGTGTGCCCTGAAACGGACATCGACCCTTGCGTGCCGCCGTGGTAGGCCCCTGAAAATGCAATGATGCGTGACCGCCCCGTTGCGGCCGGAACAACCCGTGCAACGGTTTCGTTTGCATCACTGCCAGAATGCCCAAGCCACACGCGGCGGTTACCCGCACCTGGCGTCAGTTTCAACAAAGTTTCTGCTAGTTCTACAGCCGGTTCATTTGTTCCCGAAAGAATAGATGCGCCAGCTTGATTGGCCAGCGCTCGGTCGACAGCATCGCGGATGGCGAGATGACTGTGACCAAGACTAGCCGCACCCCAGGATGCAGACAGGTCTAACAATTCGCGCCCGCCTTCTTCGATCAGCACACTCCCCACACCACCCGAAATAGCAAGTGGAAAGAACCGCAGCTTCTGAAGATTCGATAGGGCTGCCCCATCGCGCGCAATAAGTGATGTGTCGGCCATGCTCGCTCCAATTCGTCAAGTTGGTCTTGTGTGGTGAACGCGCAACGCAGACCGCCCCTCTAGACCAATCACATCATTGCGGACTCTAATTAGGCAATGCGAAGATCAATACACCTTGGAATAAATCGTACATTTTTCCAGATCAGACATGTCTTTCACATAGTCAATCTCCGCGCGTTTCAGCGCCAGATAAACCTCGCTAAATTGTGGATCAAACCACGAGCGCACGGTTTCATTCTGCTCAAACCGATCAAGCGCTTCGCTTAAAGATTGGGGCAAGCGGACATAACCGCGGGCCGCCAAAGTGTCCGCATCAAGTTCGGACAAATCCTCTTGTCCCACCTCTGGAATGGGCAATTGCTCCTCAATGCCTTGGGCGCCAGCATGGATCAGGGCGGCCATCGCCAGATAGGGTGAAGCTGCAGCGTCGGCGGCGCGAAATTCAAAATTATATTGTTTGGCAATTTTCTTTTCGCTGGTCGCCGTGACAGGACATATGCGCACGGCAGCTTCACGGTCGTGATAGCCCAGATTATTGTAGGCCGCACTCCAGCGATGCGGGGTGAGCCGCATATATGAAATGTCGCTCGGCGCAGTCAGCGCTAAAAAGCTGTCCAGATATTTCAAAATGCCCGCGATAAATGATCCAGTCTTCTCGCTCATGCCAAACGGATGCGCTTTGTCGTAAGTGGCTGGTGCATCATTTTTATCCAAAAAGCTAAGGTGAATATGCACACCATTACCCACCCCATCTGTCGATGATTGGCACAAAGCTGGCATGATGACCCATCATTTGCGCCAAGCGCTTGGTCAATTCACGCAGCAAAACCGCCCAATCGGCGGCTGTTTTGCCACGCGCAGGCGCATTGGTCACTTCAAATTGACGCGCGCCATATTCCTTCAAAAATGTATCCGGCGTGATTCCCGCATTGCCCATGGCCGCCACGAGCGCCTCGCCGAAATCGCGATGTTTGGCAAAGGCGCCATAGTTGAAGGCTTCACCCGGTTGCAGATCCAAATCTGGCATTTGAAATTCATGCTCAAATGCAGCATTGACCTGAAAGCCTGCCGCGCGATCCAATCGATCGAGGGCTGATTGAAGAATTGACCGCGGGCAAAGGGCCCAAGGCGTGCCGTCCAAATTACATATATCGCCAAGGACCAGGCGCTCGCTTGGCGCGTCGGTCCCAAAGCTTACGCTGATTTCTGCAGCCTCATCGGGCACAATCACCGTGTCACCCAGCGCCCCGAATGGTGATGGAGCTATGGTGTCAAAACACGTGATTAAACTGTTGGTTGGCACCCAGCCTACTCCTTTGTTCATCCGGCTGCCACGTTCCGTCGCTGGAAAGGCCTTGCCCCTAACCTGACCGGAAGGGTCACATGTGGCAGCGAAAATGAGGGGGCTTCTATTCATGTCGTTTTCCTTCAAAATTCAAGCGGGCGGCATCCCAAGCCTCAATTCGATTTCGGGTTTGATCCCAATTTGTTTCGGTCACGCGGGCCACAATCGCCTCGGCCAGCGCTAAGGCGGCTGCATAACTGTCCCAAACTGTGCCGCTATCGATGGGCACGGGCAAAACTTCCTGAGCGTCTTTGGATATCGGCGACATCCATTTGTCGGTGACCAGCACTACCCGGGCACCTTGATTGTGAACGGCCATGTGGCCAAATCGGCCAGAGATTTTTGATAACGGCGAAAATCGATGGTCACCAAAATATCTTTGGGCCGCATGCGCAGCAAATATTCCGGCCACACTTCTGGATCGGATGGCAAGTGAAACACATTGGCGCGATATTGCCGCAAATGGCGCGACAAATATTGAACGATGGGGTCGCTCATGCGGCCACCGATCAAATAGAGACCGCGCTTGTCATCAGACAATAATTGACACACCCGTTCAAACTGGCCGGCAGAAATCATCTCGCACGTTTCGTGCAACAATTGTTCAGCACGCTGAAAAAATCCTTGCAAATAGTCGCCTTCGACCTGCCGTCGCGTGGGGTGCAAATCAACTGGTGACTTCTGCCCCTCTTTTAATTCGGCAATCAGCTCCTGCTGGAATTCTTGAAACCCGCCATAGCCCAGCTTGTTAACAAACCGCGAAATAGTGGGCGCGGAAACACTTGTTTTCTCGGCCAAAACTTGAATCGGTGCCAGGCCCGCAAACGGATAGTCCGCTAAAATAGTGGCGCTAAGCTTGCGCTCGTTGGCGGTAAATTCGTCTGATTTTTCCGCAATCTGCACGCGAACCGTCATAGATGTCCTCCCAATCTACCCCATTATCGCAAATGAAAAAATTTCGTCAATCAAAAAAATATGTGTTGACTTTGAAAAAGTTTTCTCAAATCCTAAGGACAACAAATCTGCCAAGGAAGAATAAATGATCACAGCACCAATGCGCCATATTCTTTTTGCGTCAGCGGCCATAATTCTGGTGATTTTAGCCATTGCGGGCCTCACCAGTTTTGGCAGCGGCGCGTTTGAGCGCACCATAATTGTGTTCTTGGTATCGCTGATAGGCGTCGTAGGCATTGGGGTTTATAGCGGCAACAGCGGCATTTTGAGCTTTGGCCATGTGGGCTTTATGGGGATCGGCGCTTATTGCGCTTCGCTCCTCACCCTTCCAGTTCCTTTGAAAACCGCAACCCTCCCTAACCTTCCCAGCTGGCTTGCAGCCACACAACTCGACTTTGTGACGGCGACCCTCATCGCCGTCCTCTTTGTCGGTGTGGTTGCGGCCATTATTGGTGCGGCGATTGGGCGGCTTGAAGGGTCGGCGGCCACCATCGCAACGCTCGGCTTATTGATCATTGTTCATGGGGTCACCATTGGATGGCGTGATGTGACCCGCGGTGCACAAACCTTTTTTGGCGTGCCTCGCGAAACCACACTTTGGACCGCAGCGATTGCTTGCATCATTGCGCTGATTGCCGCGCGGCTTTACCGAGATTCAGTTTCAGGTTTGCGCTTGCGCGCCGGGCGCGACAACGCCATTGCTGCCAACGCGGTGGGCATCAACATCCAAAAGGAACGATTGATTTCCTTTATTGTCAGCGCGATGATTATGGCTTTGGCAGGGTCTTTGCTGGCGCATTTCTTGGGCGCGTTTAGCCCGAAAAAATTCTATTTTACCGACACGTTCTTTTTGCTTTCAATGCTGATCGTGGGCGGCATGTCCACGGTTACCGGGGCATTTACCGGCGCTGTGGTGATCACGTTGGTGACCGAGATATTACGCCGATTTGAAAGTGGCTTCACTCTTTTCGGGTTTGAGATGCCCACGATTTTTGGCACCACCCAAATCGGGATTGGTTTGATTATCTTGGCCGCCATGTTCAGAAAAGCGAACGGTTTGGCAGGATTAAAAGAGTGGGAAGAGCGCCTCTTTAAACACAAAATCGTTAAACCAGATGCCGCCAACGTTGAAAACACGAAGGCAGAGCACACCGAGCTGCGGGCGAGTGGACTTGTGATGCAGTTCGGTGGTTTGACCGCGGTCAACGATGTGTCGTTTGACTTGAAACCAGGCGAAATTTTCGGGCTAATTGGCCCAAACGGTTCGGGCAAAACCACCGTGATGAATATATTGTCGTGCGTGCTCAAACCAACCAAGGGCAGCGTCAAACTGGATGGCGTCGAACTGGTCGGCCGAAATTCAAATGAGGTGCCTAACCTCGGCGTTGCACGCACGTTTCAAAATATTCGCTTATTCCCCGATCTAACCGTTTATCAAAATGTACACGTGGCGGCGCTTTCAACCCGCGGCGGGCATAATGCCGAAGCGCGCACTTTTGCTGCCCTAAACCGTTTGGGCCTCATTTCCCGCGTGGATGAAGATTCCGGCACGCTCTCATATGGCGACCAACGCCGCGTAGAAATTGCGCGGGCGCTCGCCTGTGAGCCAGCACTGTTGTTCCTAGATGAACCTGCAGCCGGGATGAACCGAGAAGAAACTGACGATCTGATGGAGACCTTGCGCAAACTTTGCGCCGAGTTGGGCATCGGCATTTTGATCGTCGATCACGATCTGAAACTGATCAATGAGCTTTGTGACCGCGTCGCGGTTTTAAACGAAGGTAAAATGATTGCTGAGGGGACGCCTGAAGAAGTCCGAAATAACCCAGCAGTTGTGGAAGCCTATTTGGGCCGGTCAGCATAGCTGATCCGCCATTTAAGGAGAGGAAGACATGAAAAAAACATTGCTGACAACCAGCATATTGGCCATGGCCCTTACGGGCACAGCTATGCAGATACGCTCAAAATTGGTGTTGCCACCGCGCAAACTGGCGCCCTAGCACACTATGATGGCCCTGTGGTTGAAGGGTTGGAAATGGGCGTCGATGAAATCAACGCAGCCGGCGGCATCGGCGGCAAACTGATGATTGAACTGGTGCAAAAAGATGTGCGTTCAGATGCGGCACAAACCGCAATTGCCACCCAAGAACTGGTAGATCAAGGCGTCAAGGTTTTGATTTTGCCTTGTGACGCTGACCCATCTTTGGCGGCGATCTCGATCGTTGATAGCGCGCAAGTGCCCGCCATTTCAACCTGCGCGTCTTCGCCCACCCTACCGATGATTGGCGGCGATTATATGTTCGCAAACTTCCCGGGCGACAATGTGCAAGCCACGGTTTCTGGGCAATGGGCTTATGACGAAGGACATCGGACAGCATATATAGTTTATTCGCCAGACACCCAATATACCTCGATGCCGCTCTATTTTGCGGACGTGATGGAAACCCTTGGCGGCGAAGTTGTGGGCAAAGATACCTACACGCTCGGCCAGCAAGACTTTTCGGCGATTGCTACCCGCATTGCTGGCATGGACCCTCAGCCAGATGTGGTGATGACGTCGGCTTATGAGCCTGATTTCCCCTCCTTCATCAAGGCCCTTCGCGCCGCTGGGGTCACCAGTCAGGTGATTGGTTCTGACGGGATTGATAGCCCAACCACATTCGCAATCGGTCCGGCAGCAGATCGCTTGGTGTTCACCACAGCTGGGCACCCAACCGAGGGCAGCCCAATGGCGAAATTCAACGCGCAATATAAGGCTACATACGGTCAAGAGTCGCAAACTGTGTTCAACGCCATTGGCTATGATTTGGCCAAAGTGATTGAAGCCGCCAGCCTTGCCGCTGGGCCAGACGCCACATCGCAGGAATTGCGCGATGCCATTGCCAATTTGGAAGACATCCAAGGGGCCACCAGCATGATCACCTATAAAGGCACAAACGGCATGCCCGTGCGTGAAGTGACCCTTATTGGCGTGATGGATGGCGAACGCGTTTTGATTGGTCAGCCTTCTCCAAATCCGGCGATCATTCCCGCGCCGCGGATGCAATAGGTCCAAGGAGTATTGATCATGGTTCAACCGTTATTGCAGGTCCGTTCGCTCGATGTGCGCTATGGCGCGGTCCAAGCGGTTGATGGGATCAATTTCGAAGTTGAGCGGGGCGAAATTATCGCCCTGCTCGGCGCAAACGGGGCGGGCAAATCCTCCACCCTGAATGCGCTTGTGGGCTTGGTGCCCACCAACAGTGGTGAAGTAACCTTTGATGGGCAAAACATCACCAATATGCGCCCTGAAATGCTGCCTGGTTTGGGCATGACCCTGTCACCAGAAGGGCGACGTGTTTTTGGCACCTTAAGTGTTGCTGAAAATTTGCAAATGGGTGCTTTTGGCGTGAAAGATGCCGCCGAGATTGAAGCGGCGTGGGATCGCGTTTACACCCTGTTCCCGATTTTGCTGAACGCCGAGATCAGTTTGCTGGCACCCTGTCAGGCGGGCAACAGCAAATGTTGGCTGTGGGGCGCGCATTGATGAGCAACCCCAAAATGCTGTTGTTGGACGAACCCTCGCTCGGGCTCGCGCCAAAAATTATCGAACAAATTTTTGAACTGATCGAAAAACTCAACACCCAAGGCGTGACCATTTTGCTGGTGGAGCAAAATGTGGCCATGGCCCTTGAAGTGGCAAACAGAGCCTATGTTTTGGCCAACGGAAAAATTGCAACCTCCGGCGCAGCCAGCGAATTGGCGGCCAGTGGTAGTTTGCAAAATGCCTATTTAGGGGGCGCGTAAAATGGATCTATTTTTGCAACAAACAGTCAATGCCTTTGCCTTGGGCGGCACATATGCCCTTTTGGCACTCGGGCTTGCGGTGGTGTTTTCCATCATGGGGCTGATCAACTTTGCCCATGGTGAATTGATGACCATTGCTGGCTATGTGTTGATGTATTGTGGCTTGGCGGGCATCTCTTTTGTTTTCGCTGTGCCGTTAGCGCTATTGGCGTCAACCTTTGCTGCAATTTTGATGGAGCGGGTAGCGTTCCGCCCTGTGCGCAACAGTTCCGGCGCAACCATGCTGGTCACCTCGTTTGCAGTGGCAATGATTTTACAGGTCCTGTTCCAGAACCTGATTTCGGTCCGCTCGCAACCGGTGATCCTGCCCGAAGCCCTCTCAGGCAGCATTACCATTGGCGGCCTTATCATTGGCATCAACAAGCTGGTCGCCATCGTTTCAACAGTTGTGATGCTGATCTTTTTAGATCGGTTCTTGTCTAAACAAAAATATGGCATTGCCATGCGCGCCGCGGCGGAAGATTTTGCCGTCGCCCGGCTTATGGGCATCCGCGCCAACACAGTGATTGCCGGGGCCTTTGCAATTTCCGGCCTGTTGGCGGGCGTGGCCGCTATTTTATGGGTCAGTCAACGGGCATCCGTTGATCCGCTCATGGGCTTCACCCCAGTGCTAAAGGCCTTTATTGCCGCCATTCTTGGTGGGTTGGGCAGCCTGCGCGGCGCCGTTGCTGGTGGGTTTTTACTCGGCTTTATCGAGATCTATCTCGCCGCCTTCCTGCCGCCCGCCTTGCAAGAATTTAGAGACCCAATTGGCTTGGGCCTCGTGGTGTTGGTGCTGCTGATGCGTCCAAATGGCCTGTTGCCAGCCGCATCACTCAAGGCTGAAAAAGTATAGGAGACGCCAAGTGAATGTAAATCCAAGCACTCAGCGTCTTTTGACGGACGCTGACCCGAGCCCCATTGACTTTTTTAACCCCGAAGGCGACGCTGAAGTGCTGCTGGTTTGCGAACATGCGGGCCAGAGTACCGGAAAAGCTCTTTGGTCTGCAGGTCTCCAACAGCGATATGGACAAGCATATAGGCTGGGACATTGGGGCAGCTGAAGTCACCAGGCAAATGGCAAAACTGCTGAATGCACCGGCAATCTTGCAGCGCTATAGCCGCTTGGTGGTTGATTGCAATCGACCGCCTGAAGCGCCCGATGCAATGCCGGAAATTGCCGACACCATAACAATTCCCGGCAATCAAAACCTTTCAGCCACGGCGCGCCAACAGCGCATTGATGAGATTTTCTGGCCGTTTCACCATGCGGTTGAGAAAGCCATCTGTTCAAAGCGTTTCCGCTTGGTCCTGTCCATCCATAGCTTTACACCTAGGCTGGGCAGTGACAACCGGCCGTGGCCCCTCGCCTTTCTTTATCGCGGCGATATCGCCACGCCCACGCTGCTCGCCAGCATTATTCAAGGTGACCAGCCAAACCTCGCCATCGGGATGAATCAGCCTTATCAAATTGACGATGAGAGCGATTGGTTTGTGCCGCAGCACGGCGAAACAAACAATATCCCTCATTCTTTGATTGAAATTCGTAATGATCAAATCAAAGATGCCGAGGGACAGAAACACTGGGCCACACAGCTGGCCAAGGCCACAACACAATTATTGGAAACATCTTTATGACCATCTTGTCGCGTAACATTCCCTTGGAACCTGCTCAATCAGGGCTTTTGTTTATCGATGTGCAAAACTTTGCCGCCAAACGAAATGGCGGTGAGTTTAAAGATATGAGCGATGACCATTTCGAAAATGAATATGGCTGGTTTTTCGAGCAAATGGACGGGCATGTTGTGCCGAATATGCAAAAGTTGCAGGCAGGCTTTCGGGCTAAAAACATTGAGGTGCTTTATACCACAATTGAAAGCCTGACCCTTGATGGTCGTGACCGCTCGCTGGATTATAAGATCACTGGGTTCAATGTGCCCAAAGGCTCTTGGGACGGCAAGGTGATTGATGAGTTGGCACCAACCGAAGACGAAATTGTGTTCCCTAAATCATCTTCATCTGTGTTTGTATCCACGCACATTGATTATGTGCTGCGCAATTTGGGCGTCAAACAATTGGTAATCTCCGGCATTATCACCGACCAATGTGTGGAAAGTGCCATCCGCGATGCCTGCGATCTGGGTTATCTGGTCACACAAGTCACCGATGCTTGCGCCACATACACCCCGGAACGCCACGCCAATTCGCTCAACACCATTAAAGGTTATTGTCGACAGGTCACTACCGAAGAATTGCTAAAGGAAATTGGTGCCGCCTAGGTCGGTTTTGCCCAAATATTACCCTTTATCCTCAGGATTGCCACGGCGGGGCATGTCGCCCCAGCCTTCGACCTTGCGCAAAAATTGCCACCAGCCCACGACGCGCCACCAGCTGTTAAGCTGGCGGTAGCCAAAATTCTCGACAAATGCCACCAGCCCCAACAACAATATGTCGCGGGCACGGGGGGAGCGCGCCAATTCGAGCTCTTCCAGCACCAAGGTGCTGATGCTGATGAAGGTGCCAAAAATGAAAAAGATCGCAATAAAAGCCAGCAAGTAGCTTCGTTCAAAATGCCGAGAAAATAGAAAAAGGGCAGCGCAATATAGCCGATCATTTCGGCAATTGGCCCGACCACGTCCACCAAAAAATTGTTGGGCATGGCCAGCATGCCAAATCGGCCATATTTGGGGTTAAAAACCATGTCTTTATTCTTTGAGGCGACCTCAAGCGCGCCTCGTTGCCACCTAGTGCGTTGCGATCGTAAAACGCTCAGTTGCTCAGGCGCTTCCGTCCAACACACAGGTTCTGGCACATAGCGCATGGAATATTCGATGTTCTCTTCCGATAGATAGCGATGCAATTTGACAATAAAATCATAATCTTCACCAATGGTATCGTTGGACCAACCACCAACTTTCATGGAAAGGTCGCGACGGAAAATTCCAAATGCACCAGAAATGATCGACAACATGTTCCAGTGGCTCCACGCCAGACGCGCCATCAAAAATGCCCGGATATATTCCATGGTCTGAACCAAGGTCACAAATTTGTTGGGCAGGTCCACTTTGGTTATCCGGCCGTTTTCAACCGTGCACCCGTTCAAAACACGGATTGTGCCGCCAACCGCCACCATGCGGTCTGGCTCCTCCATAAAAGGGCGCACGCATCGCAACAATGATTCTGGCTCCAAAAGACTGTCGGCATCCACAACGCAATAAAGCGGGTTGCGCGAAAAGTTGAGGGCAGCGTTCACTGCGTCAGCCTTGCACCCGCCATTCTCTTTATCGACCACTATCAATTGCGGATAGGCTGGTGAACCATAAACACCGCGCACTTTCTCATGTGGCAGGATCAGTTCATGGGCCCGCGTGATTGGCTGAAGGCCAAACGCATCAATCATCACCTGCAGTGTATTGTCAGTAGAGCCATCATTGGCCACCAAAATTTCCAAGTCCGGAAATTTCATAAACAACATCGAGCGGATATTGGCGACAATTGTCAGCTCTTCGTTATAGCTGGCACCAAAATCGACATGGGCATCACTTCTTCTGAAATGAGCAATTGCCAATTGGTCTCGCTGTCTTCAGCCTGCGAATGCTGTTTCATCTCCGCATAGGCGGCGGGCAATTGCACTGCGCTAATAAGGTTTTGCAGCAGACCAATCGCAAAAATGGCGCCTAAAAACAGATTAACCCAAAAAATGTGCTCGAGAAAAAAACCCCCAAGGTTGGTGTAAATTTGATCAAGCAAATCGCGCCCCCTTATGCTCGAGCAACATTTGACTGGCCAACGCGGCGTGCGCCCCTTGGTTGCTGGCATAGGCATTGAGCAAGGCTTCGCCCTTTTCGCCAATTTGCAGCAGCGCTTGCGCCGCGTAATAGCGGATCCACCACGCTTCATCATCAAGGGCTTCAAGCAGCACTTCAAATGACTGATTATTGTGTACCGCACCGAGCGCGACAATGGCATCCTGCGCACCAATTCGTTTTCATCTCGCGCCAATTTGTGCAAAGTATCAGCCGCATCGCTTGCTTGCAATTCGCCAAGCGCCTGCGCTGTCGCCCGACGCACAGCAACCGATATCGATGCCGCAAATTGTTCAATATGCAATGCAGTGGTCATGTCGCCCACATTGCCCAAGGCAGCAATCGTGGCGGCGCGCCAATTATCGTCGGTTTGTGCCTCCAACAAGTCGGTCAAAAAAGGCACCGCTTTTGGCCCGAATTGCGTCAACACATCAGCCATAAATGCCGCATTGCTGCGCGCCATTTTCTGCACATGGGTCAGAATATCAGCATATTCTGCCTCCTCGGCCCGCCGCGCCAGGCTGCGCAATGCCGCCAACTGAACGTAAGAATCTGAATGGGTGAGATGATCGTAGAGAACGGCCTTGCTCTCTTCATCATCGAAATAGGACATTATTGCCAATATTTGAATCATGCGGCCGCGCTGGCTTTCGCGCAGCAAAATCATCAAATTCTCGCGGCCGATCCAAATATCAACAAAGCGCGCCAAATTTTGAGCGTCCTCACCCGTTACGCTGCGCACCAGCCCAAGCGCCACGGTCAATACCAAACGATAATCACGGGCACCGAGCAAAGGTTTTTTTGGCCTCGCTTATATCGATGGGGCTGCTGACAGTAAGAAGCAGATGGTCCTCGATCTCCTTGCGCCGATCGATCATCTTTTGCCCGCGATAAGGGGACAATACCCGACGGAAGAACAAGATCAGCAATATGATCATCGAGGCAACAGATAATATGCCGCTGATCACCCAAATGAGATATAGAATTTCTTCGGTCAGAGGCCCCCCGCTTTCTCTGTAAATTACCCCAAGGCCCGTCGGCCTGGGTGGCCTAGGCGCGGCGCTTGTCTTGGCGCTCGGGCCGTTCATTTTGGGCGGATCTTTCCAAAATGCGCTCACACCTGAGCACCAACTCGTCCAGATTAAAGGGCTTCACAATATAGTCTGCCGCGCCCAATTGAAGACCGCTCATAATGTCTTTGTCGTCGCGCTTGGCGCTCAGTATCACAACTGGAATATGCATAAGCGTTTCGGACTGACGCATTTTATGCAACACCGCCATGCCTTCAACCCCAGGCAATATGCGATCAAGGATTACCAAATCCGGCTGCATATCTGGCATGTCATTTAAAGCTTGCAACCCATCCTCATAGGTCAAACATTTCACCCCAAGCGTTCGAAATTTTGCCTTGAGTAGATTTTGCACCGCTGGATCGTCGTCCACCAACAAAATGGTGCGCTGCAAATGGGTCAAGCGGGTGTTGAGCTTGGTCGCAACCGCTTCGGCGTCAAATGGCTTGATCACGTAATCCGAAGCACCCGCCGTCAATGAATCGAGAACCGATTGCGGCTCGCCGCTGGCGGTGATCATCACCACATCAATATGCCGATATTTCTCGTTCGCTTTGAGCGAGCGCAACAACTCAATGCCGCTTTTTTCGCCTGGCATCTTATTGTCCAACAGGACCAGATCAAAACTTTGCTGCGCCAACAAATTCTCTGCTTGTTTGGAATCCTCGGCCATACTGCAAGTCGCATATTTGGAGATAAACTGTGCCAGCAATTCGCGGGTGGCCTGATCATCATCAACGATAAGCACAGCTGGCAGCGCACGCGAAGGCGCGGTTTCTTCCCCGGCCGCATCGTCAACATCGGTCTGCGTCGACTTAGCAACTTGTTCTTGATCTTGCGTTTCAAATAGATCGCGCGCGCCCGCACAGGCATCCAACAGCCCCAAAATGCTCGATTTAAGCTTTGAAATATCCCGAGGCGCGTCTTGCTGCGCTAGGGCCTCGACACTCGCCCCGGCTTCACTTAACGCATCGAATTGGTAGGTGCGGCCAGTGCCCACAAATTTATGGGCAAGAAATTCAACCTCTTGGCGATCTTTAGCCGAAAAATCACCTGCCTCGAGCTTGGTCAGTGCATCGAGCAGAACTTCCTCTCGCTGCCACAAATCATTAATATACCCACGGCGCAACTCGTGCATCGCTTGTGCAAATTCATCGCGTTTACGCTGCATTACTCAATACCAACTATACTCGTTTACGCGGAGTACTTATTACTCCAAACTGTCTAAGATCGCTCTCACTTGATCTGGCAAAGCCATTGGATCAAATGGCTTTGAAATAACTTGGGCTGCACCAAGATCCAAATAAGCTTTGATTTCATCTGGCTGCACGCGCGCTGTCATAAAAACAATTGGCAAATCGGCACAGCCGGGCAAATTGTGGATGGCCTTTAGAGTGGCAGGCCCCCCCATGAGCGGCATCATAACATCCAGCAATACCAAATCTGGCTTGGTCTCTTGAATGCTGCGCAAAGCTTCCGCGCCGCTATTGCAGCAGGTCACCGCAAAACCACCTATGGTTTCCAACGATGCTTGCGAGATGGCCAAAATGTCTTGCTCATCATCGACACAAAGAATATGTCCACCTAGGCCTTTTGCTTGCTGAGCTGCGTTCATCATTTGCTGCTATCCACCTTTCGGATGGTTTGTGTTTGCGCTGTCTGTGCGGAATTAAGCTTAAACTCGACCCAGAAAACTGTTTCAATTTCAGGCTGCGATTCATAACCAATGTCGCCGCCCATTTGTTCGACCAACTGTTTCGAGATCATGAGCCCAAGCCCGGTGCCGCTTTTCTCGCGCGTTGTTGATGAATCAGCTTGCGCGAATTTGGTAAAGATTCTGTTCCGAAATTCATCAGAAATGCCAATACCATTGTCGATCACGCTGATCCGCGCCCGCTCGCCTTTTTGCTCAGCCCGCACGCGCACTTGCCCGCCAGCATTTGAAAATTTGATGGCGTTAGAGATAAAGTTCGACAAGACTTGGTTAAACCGCCACTCATCCACATGTATTTGCAATTCGGGATCAGCGATCTCAACAACGAGATCGGCCTCGAAATTGGTGGCATAGGATTTATTGTCTTCAACAATTTGCGGCAGGAGATGATCAAGGTCGACGCGCTTAATTTCGTAGTGGACGCCGCCATTGCCCAATTTTTCCATATCCAAAATGTCATTCACAAGTGCGATCAACCGGGTGCTGTTGCGCTGAGCAATCGTCAACAAGCCATGCACTTTGGGGGAAACCTCTTCTTTAAACGCACCCAGAATGAGAGAAAGCGATCCCGAAATTGATGTGATCGGGGTCCGCAATTCATGACTTACCGTCGCGATAAATTCGTTTTTCAGCCGTTCCATTTCTTTGCGCTCTGTCAGGTCGATCACCTGCGCCACAAAATAGTCGGGTTCATCATCAGCTTTGTGCACAACGGACATGTTCATTTCTGTCCAGATCACGCGGCCGGACTTCGCCAACAAACGCACCTCTATCGGCGTGTCCTCGCCCTTCATGTCGAGCAGGCTTTGCATCTGTTCGCTATTTTGTTCCACATCATCGGGATGGGTCAAATCGCTCAGTCGCATGTCGAGCATAGCCTCTTCGCTATAATCCAACATTTCGCGAATGGCGCGGTTTACCCGAATGAGCTGCCCACTAGGCGCCACTGAAACAGCACCAATTGGGGCCTGCTCCATGGTCTGTCTAAATGTGCGTTCGCTCAACTCCAACGCCTGCGTTGCGTTTACATCGTCCGTGATGTCTCGCACGCTGGCCACAAATCGACGCGTTTCACCCAAATCAAAGGCACTGGCGCCAAGTTCCATTGGAAAGCTGGATTTGTCTTTGCGCACACCTTTGATCGTAATGCCATTGGCAATCGGCTCACTATCAGTCCAATGTTGTTCACCGTCCAAATAGGCTTTCATCTTTTCGTGGTCCTGCGGCAACAGCAGCATATGGAACGGTTTATCCAACACCTCTTCAGCCGAATACCCAAAAATGCGTTCAGCCGAAGGGTTGAAAGCCAAAATTCGCCCCCCTGCTGAAATCTCGACAATTCCATCCACCACCGTATCCAGCACAGCCTGCAAACCCGTACGCGCCTTATCAATCTCACGGGTTTTGCGATCAACCTCCGTTTGCACGCTGGCAGCCCGATGGGCAATTGAAACCAACATCAGTCCGAGCATGCCGCCAATCAAGGTGCCTGCAAACATGATCAAATCTGCTTGGAAATCCACAGTCGCCGCTTCGAAGGACTTGGTGCTTACCCACTCCACTGTCCAGTCTTGCTGCATAATGTTGAAGGTGCTTGTTTTTTTGAAGTTTGGTTGATCATGCGGTCCCGCATCAACGCGCCCAGCTTCGGAAAAGATCAGCTGACTTTTATCGGCTCTCGCGCCGTCGTAAATGCTTATGCCAATCCGTTCGCCCTGGCTTGCGGTCAAGTCGCCAAGAAGATTTTTGCCGATAAATGGTGCATAGACCCAACCCATCAAATCCTTTTCAGGGTTGGTCAATTCATCAAATGAACCTGTGTTGTAAATTGGGTAGAGCAACAAAAATCCAGGTGTTTTCTCCGCGTCTTGCACCAGCAAAATTCGCTTGGTAATCGCTGATCGACCGGTTCTAGCCGCTAACTCAGCCGCGGCCTTGCGGTTTCCTTCAAACGCAATATTCAAGCCCATAGCTGCCTGATTAATATCAATTGGCTCGATATAGGTGATGACATAGTAAGTGTTATTGTCCACTTCCGGGTGGATGCGAAAGTCTGGCTGGCCATTGTACCGCTCATACGCCAGAAACGTGTCAAGTTCCGCAGGTGCAACCCGAGGGATATAGCCAATACCATTGATGCCCGGATAGCGGTTCACCACGTCGAGTGCCGACACATATTTACGCCATTCCACCCGCGAAACATGATCTGAGGCATAAAAAAAGGCCAGCACCGCCCAAAATCGCATCCTCATAAGCAGACAGTCGATTTTTAAGCGCTTTTTCGCTTTCAATGGTCAATGCTTCAAAGCGCGCTTGGTTGCGTTCGGTCAGGGTTGTGCTGGTGGCATGCCATGCAAAGATGGTGGCAGCAAAAATGGCCAGAACAAGTGCCAAAATGGCGGTATATTCGCGCCGATTCCGAGTTTTGTTGGTGGTTTGAAAAAAATCTGAGTTGGACCCGGCCCACAATGAGCGGCAAAAACGCGACAATGCCCAACCCATTCGCCACAAAGAGTTTGCCAGCAGCCAGCCAACTATTATCAGCGCCACCACCCAAAAAGGCGCGAATGACCCATACCACAATGACAGATAGCGCGACACAGGCGATAAACGTCCAAACGATTGGCAAAAACCGTCGGATACGGTTTTCTTGCACATTTGGCTCCATCAAAAAGCGGCCAATTACGCGCGAAACGATAGCCGCAACCAAGATTGATGCCGCGGCGACCACCATCGCAATTATCGGCTTAAGATTTGGCCCACCCATGGCGTTTTGAATAAGAAAGTAACCGAGAACCCCAGCAAGTGCGCCCAAAGCCACTGCGTAGAGACAGTGTTGACGGCAGGACAAGAATAGCCATGTGGCCAGTCCAGTGGGCAACCAAACCAACGGGATATCCGTATGCTGCACGGTCAGTGATAAACTGATGATGACTGTAACTGCCATGACCAATGCATAGACAAGGGATAGTTTAGGGTTGGGTTTGGTTTCCATGTAAAAACGCACTCGTACTGAAACTAAAAACGCCGCAAAACTCTCGCGGTGCCACTATTGTAGGCAGATAAATGATTTCATTAGAGTTAAAAGGCCATTGGCAGGCCTTGGATATTAGAATTTTAAATTTAAGTATAAATGATCATTTACTAGCGGGAGCGAAGAAAAATATTTGTAACTAGTCGTTCATATGTTGCGCCCACTATAATCTCGTTCTTGGTCCTGCTAAAATTCTGGTGCGCAAAATGGAAACAATATTAATCATCGATGATGATCCTCAAATCATTGATCTATTGACCAAGTTTTTAGAAGAAAACAAGTTTCGGGTTTTGAGTTGCGCCGACGGCGAAACGGCGCTGCAATTGCTAAAAACCACAATCCCAAACGCAATTATCGTTGATGCGGTAATGCCGCGCATCGATGGCTTCCAGTTTTTGTGGCACTTGCGCAATCAGCCGGAAACGTCAAAAATCCCCGCTATGATGCTGACCTCGCGCGATGGGCCCAATGACATTAAATATGGTAAATCTTTGGGCGCAGACGTATATTTGACGAAACCGTTTAAGCCAAAGAGGTGCTCGCCAGTCTAAACTATTTGCGGCTGATGCCCCCTTTGGCACGCCAAGCCGGCTAATCCCGACGATAGCGCTAAAAGTAGGTGGGCAACGCCTGCGCTAGAGCTTGGTGAATGCGTTCTTTAACCGGCTGACCTGGGTCTGTTTTTTCAAATTCTTTACCGGTCAAACGTTCGTACAAGGCGATGTATTTGTCGCTAAACTCCATCAAGGTCGCCGCCGGAATTTCCGGAATTGGGTCCTTATAAGGGTCGCATTTGCTCGCAACCCACAAGCGCAGAAACTCTTTGTCTAAGCTTTCTGGTTCCTCAGCCGCAGCAAACCGTTCTTCATAGCTCCCGGCAATCCAAAAACGGCTAGAATCTGGGGTGTGTATTTCATCAGCTACGACAACCACGCCATTTTCATCCAAACCAAATTCATATTTGGTATCCACCAATATCAAGCCCTTTTCGGCGGCCAATTCTTGTCCCCGCGCGAAAAGCGCAAGGCTCTTTTCACTGACCTCTTCCCATTGGGCAGGGGTTAACAGCTTTGTCTCGAGTATCTCTTGCGCCGTGATCGGCGCATCGTGGCCACCTTGGTCTGGCTTTGTTGTTGGCGTGATGATCGTTGCGGGCAGTTCTTGGTTCTTTTTCAACCCATCTGGAAATGAGTGCCCATAAATCATGCGGTCGCCGCGATTATACATCGGCCAAATGCTGGTGTTGGTGGAGCCAGTGAGATAACCGCGCACCACGATTTCAATTGGCAGCATCTTTAAATCTTTGGCCAAAACCACATTTGGGTCGGGGTAGGAAATTACGTGGTTGGGACAAATATCAACTGTGGCATCAAACCAATAGCGCGCAATCTGCGTGAGTACCTGGCCCTTGTGCGGCACAGCTGCCAGAACTTGATCGAAAGCGGATTGGCGATCTGTGGTGATCAATAGCCGTTGTCCATCTAGCAATTGATAGCTATCGCGCACTTTATTGCGCCGATAGTTCGGCAATTCGGCAAATTTCGCATCGGTGAGACAATTGTCGCCAATTGCCGTTTGGTTGGATTGCTCTGCCATGTGACCCTCGCCCGTTTTTGATCAGGCTAAGTACTATTCATTGTCGCCTTGCGATGCAACATGAAGCATTCAGCAGCAGCCTTTACCCGCTTGGATTGGTGGGCACGGCACCGTGCCGTAGGAACAAAACACACAACAATCCCCTGCTTTGGGGGTCAACAACGCCTTGCAACTTGTGCATTCATAAAACCATTGGCACGCGTCTGTGGGCATGGCCTCTGTCGCTACATGTCCACATTCCGGGCACGTCAATGTGGACTGTGTGGTCACGTCCTGCTGCTGCGTATCCAATATTTATCTCCTCATTTCTGTGTGCCTGATAATCGCGTTCGCGAAAGACTCACTCTTCAGTTGTTTCTAAAACTTCGGACTCATATCCGGCATTTTTGGTGGACAGCAAAATATCGTCCAAGCTTGTTGCTGTGTCTTCAAACACCACCACCGCTTGCCGCAAATCAGCATCGGCTGACACCGAAACAATGCCATCAAGACGCGATATCGCGCCGTTCACGATAAAGGGACAGCTGGCGCAATACATGCCGGGCACAGAAAGGGTGATCTTTTGCTCGGCCGCAAAGGCCGTGCCTGCCCCGGACAATAAAAGGCCACAGCCTAGAATAAGTATCTTCTTCATCGAATATCTCCAATCCATCAGGAAAGAATAAGGGGAACGATCCACGGCCAGAACAATGACACCAGCACCAGAACTGTCGCCAGAACGAGCCCGGTCAGAACCAAATAATTTGGCAAGGGCCGCGCGCAAGCATCACCTGCATCACAAGCAGGTTTCGGCCGCAAAACCTGCCAATAGCCATATCCTAAAAGACCAAAGGCAATCAGGATGAAGATCGGCTTATAGGGTTCAAGCGCGGTCAAATTTCCAATCCACGCGCCGCTCACCCCAAGCTGAACAGCACGAGCGGCACAACACAGCAGCTTGATGCGCCGATGGCCGCCAGCAGGCCGGCCAGCGTTGCCGCACCGGCATTTCGTGTTTCGGGCGAAGCTGGCTGGTTGGCTAAATGCGAGGTCTGTTCTGCCATTCTATATCGGTTCCCGACCTGCCTTGATGCTTGAAAAATCGCCCATCAACGGGATCGACGTCGAGCGGATCGCGCGGTCCAACGCGGTTGATCCTTTGCCCGACATCTCTTTTCCCGTTGACCACGCCGCTTTGCGACGTGGGGGCGAATAGCAAATGAAAGATTTAGCGTGATCTTGTGCCGGTGACCGCATCTCGCGATGTGGCGCTGAGCGCAACAGACTTTGCTGAAGATCAACCAATTGCTATTTGTTACATGATACGATCTGTAGTAACTACAGATGCAAGAAAAATTTGCTTCAAGGTTCTGTGATGAGCAAAAAATACTATTCCATTGGCGACGCGTCGAAGTTCACTGAAGTGAACATCGAGACCATCCGTTATTACGAACGTATTGGCCTGTTGCCCACACCTGACCGCACAGCGGGCGGAAATCGACAATATGCGCCTGCTCATCTTAAGCGGATTGGTTTTGTAAAACGGGCGCGCGGTCTTGGCTTTTCCATCGAACAAATCAGATCTCTGCTCACCATGACGGACCAGCAAAAACTGTCCTGTGCTCATGTTAGTGAGATGACGACCACTCACCTTGTGCATATTCGCGAGAAAATCGCAGATTTACAAAAACTTGAGAAAACATTGTCGGATTTGAATGGGCAGTGTCAGCAAAATCAAACGGAGCTTTGCCCGATGATTGAGGACCTGTTTGGCACGGCCTAATCTTGGCCACGCCGCCGTTTGCACAGGCACCCTACCGCCCCTCACCATAGTCACTTTTTACCAGACTCTATGCACAGCCTGCAGAAAATTTCTTGACAGCATTTTTTGACTATGCTTGTTTGTCGGACAAACATATAAACAAATAAAGATTGAAAAATGGCCTTAACCCCTAAATCCACATCTGCTGCGGCTGCTTCTGGTTCTGCCTCGCAGTTTTTGCGCCCGATTAAACGGCGCACCCGTGATGTGGAAGTGTTGGAGGCTTTAGCCGAAATGATTGAGCAGGCGGGCTTGACCGAAGGCGACAAATTGCCGACTGAAACTGAACTGGCGGCGCGGCTGCATGTGGGGCGATCCACCGTGCGTGAAGCGCTAAAGGTTTGGGAAAATCTCGGCATCGTTGAGCGGCGCACCAGCGCCGGCACCATTTTGGCCATGGATATTGTGCCCAATTCCGTGCACGTTCCGGTGGTGTTGCAGTTTGAGGCGGAAGGCCTGTTGCGGACACAGCAAGTGCGCCGCGCCTTGGAAAAAGAAGTGGTGCATTTGGCCGCCCTTCACGCGGGCCCAAAAGATCATGCGGCCATTCAATCCACATTGGACACTTTGTTTGATGTGGTGGAAAAGGGCCTGCCCTGGCGGCAAGCCGATGCGAATTTCCACCGCGCCATTTATGCAGCGTCGGGCAACCCCTTGTTCTCACAATTGATCGAGCAAGTGCATGGCGCCTTTCACCAGCATTATATTGAGCCATTTATGGACGATTCCTATGGCTTGCCCTCCATTCCCTTGCACAAACCTTTGGCGGAAGCGGTGATCGCAGGCGATGCGACGGCCGCGGTAAAGGCCATGGAGGATATTTTGGACAGTACAGAACAGCAAACCAAGGAGTTGCTGGGCTAGTTTCGGGCGGCCCTTTTCGGTCGTCCTATTTTTTTCAGCGTTAGTACAACGATGTATGTTGTTAGTACAACGTTAAACTAGAGTTTTCCGGCAAAACCGGAAATGCGAAGTGCCACACATTTGTGGTGCAACTTAAAGGGAGGAAATAGTGAAGCACCTATTCCGTACAGTGGCCACGAGCGCAATTCTTGCAGCAACTTTGTCTGCAGGCACCGCTTTGGCTGAAACAAAACTTAAACTTGTTGAAGTGATCACAAGTCCAGCTCGGACCGAGACGCTCAACACATTGGTTTCACAATATGAAGCCAACAATCCAGACGTGGATGTGGAAATCATCTCATTGCCTTGGGGCGAAGCGTTTGAAAAACTCTCCACCATGGTTGCCGGCGGCGAAGTCCCTGACGTGGTGGAAATGCCTGATGCATGGTTGGCGCTTTATGCGGGCAACGACATGTTGTTGAGCCTGGAAGAGTCTCTTTCCAGCTGGGAACATAGCGACACACTCGCCCAGAAAACGCTCGATATGGCCCGTTTGGCTGAAAATGAAGCCTATACCATTCCTTACGGCTTTTATCTGCGCGCCATGTTCTACAACAAAAAGCTGTTGGCTGAAGCAGGCGTAGATGGCCCGCCGCACACCATGGCCGAGTTCATGGAAGCGTCAGCCAAAGTCTCTGAGTTGCCTGGAAAATCAGGCTATTGCTTGCGCGGCGGCGGCGGCGGCTTGAATGCATGGATCATGTATGCAGCCACGATGAACGGCTCTAACGAGTTCTTCACTGAAGAAGGTGAAAGCCGTCTGAATGAGCCTGGTTCAATCGAAGGTCTTCAGTTCCTGATTGATATGTATGAGAAGGGCTATGCCCCTTATGCCAGCGTGAACTGGGGCTTTAACGAGATCGTTGCAGGCTTTTATTCCGGCACCTGTGCCTTCTTGGACCAAGATCCGGATGCCTTGATTTCAGTTGCTGAACGCATGGACCCAGAAGATTTTGCTGTGACCCCAATGCCAGTTGGTCCGTCAGGCAAGGCCTTTCCAACCATCGGTTTCGCCGGTTGGTCTGTGTTCAACACGACAGAACATCAGCAAGAAGCGGTTGATCTGGTGCAGCATTTGTCTTCACCTGCATCCAACCTCACTTGGACCAAGCAAGTTGGTGTGATTCCAATCCACGAAGGCGCGGAAGAAGATTCTCACTTCGCCACACCACAATATAAAGGCTGGTTCGACACTCTCAATGGTGAAGAATATATCCCAACCATCATGCCCGTATATTTGAAAAAAATTCGGCGTGTTCAAAGAGTTGGCGATTTCTTCTAGCAAGAGGCCTTGTTGGGCCAACGCACAGCTGAAGATTTGGCCGAAGAGTGGGCCACTTTCCTCACAACTGAATATAAAGCATGGAAAGCCGCACAATGACAATGGCGCTCCCTACCTCCCCCGGCAAAGGCCGGGGGAGACCCTTCAAAAGATTTCACTGGTTGATTGAGCCTTATCTCTATCTGTCCCCAGCCATCATTCTGATCGCATTGGTGATGCTGGTCCCCTTAGTGGTGGGTATTTCCTATGCGTTCCAATCAATTTCTTTGCTCAACCCATTTGAGACGGGCTGGGTTGGCTTTGCCAATTTCGAGAAACTTTGGGCCGATCGACTGTTCTGGAAAGCCTTGACCAACACATTTTGGTGGACCCTTGGCTCTTTGTTCTTCCAGTTTTTCCTCGGCCTCGGTTTGGCGCTATTGCTCAATCGTCCTTTTGCAGGTCGTGGCTTGGTGCAGGCATTGGTGTTCTTGCCATGGGCCGTGCCGGCCTTCTTGTCAGGCTTAAACTGGGCGTGGTTGTTCAACCCCATCATTGGCCCAATCCCCCATTGGCTAGCAGCCATTGGGATCATGGAAGAGCCGCAAAATATCCTTGCCAATCCAGACATGGCCCTTTGGGGTCCCATCGTCGCCAATATTTGGTTTGGTATTCCGTTTTTTTGCCATCACCTTGTTGGCCGCGCTGCAATCGATCCCGCGTGATCTATATGAAGCTGCCTCAATTGATGGCGCCAGCGTTTGGCAGAGCTTCATCAAAATTACCGTGCCGTTTTTGGCGCCCACCATTGCCATTACGGTAATGCTGCGCACCATCTGGATCGCGAACTTCGCTGACCTGATTTACATCATGACCGGCGGCGGACCCGCAAATTCCACGCACATCATTTCGTCTTACATTTTCACAACCGCATTCCGTCGGCTCGACTTTGCTTATGCCTCAACCCTCGCCATCGCTTTGCTGGTGCTGTTGCTGGCCTATGCCATGTTGATTTTGCAAATGCGCAAACACCTTGTGAAAGGAATATAAAATGGCCAATCGCACCACGTTCTCAATTGCGGGCACCCTGCGCTATGCGGCCATTATTCTTTATGTGCTGTTTGCGTTGTTCCCAATCTATTGGTTGGTCAAAATCGCGGTCACGCCAGATCGGTTGATCTACACTGAAGGCACTCAAATCTGGCCCTCCACATTCACCCTGGACAATTTTACCTCGGTGCTGTTTTTGACCGACTTTCTGGTCTATTTCAAAAACTCAATGATTGTGAGCTTGGGCACGGCCTTCTTCACCACATTGGTGGCAACGGCGGCGGGCTATGCCTTTTCGCGGTTTCACTTTCGCGGCAAAGCGATCATTATCGCGCTGATGCTCATCACCCAGATGTTCCCTCTCTTGATGATCATCGCGCCGATTTACAAGATCATGGCGGGCTTGCGCCTTTTAGACAGCTTGACCGGTTTGATCATCGTCTACACCGCGTTCAACGTGCCGTTCGCCACCTTTTTGATGCAGGGCTTTTTCGACGGCATTCCAAAAGATTTGGAAGAAGCCGCGATGATCGATGGGTGCACCCGGTTTGAAGCATTGCGCAAAGTGATCTTCCCGCTCACCTTGCCGGGGCTGGCCGCCACGTTGGGCTTTATCTTCACCGCCGCGTGGAGCGAGCTCTTGTTCGCGCTGATGCTCATCAACTCTGATGACAAGATGACCTTCCTGTGGGGCTCAAAACCTTCGTTTCCAAATTTGCAGTGGACTGGGGTCAGATGATGGCCGCGGGTACCCTCGCCTCATCCCAAGCTGCATCTTCTTTATTCTTATCCAGCGGTTCTTGGTCCAAGGCTTGACCGCAGGCGCTGTGAAAGGCTGATCATGACTGCGATAACGCTAAATAGCATCAATAAAAGCTTTGGGCCGGTGCATGTGCTCAAAGACATTTCACTCGAATTCAACAAAGGCGAATTTGTCGTGCTTGTTGGTCCCTCAGGCTGCGGCAAATCCACTTTGCTACGCATGATTGCCGGTTTGGAACCAGTCAGCTCTGGCGATCTGATTTTTGGCGAAACCCGCGTCAATGATTTGGAGCCGCGCGACCGCGACATCGCTATGGTGTTTCAATCCTACGCGCTTTATCCGCACATGAATGTGGAACGCAATTTGGGCTTTAGCCTTGAGCTGCGCAAGCGCGCGGCCGCGGAAAAGAAGGAACGCACCTCCCACGCTGCGGGCATTTTGGGGCTGGATAAACTCTTGGACCGATTCCCCAAAGCCTTGTCCGGTGGGCAACGCCAGCGCGTGGCCATGGGCCGTGCCATTGTGCGCGATCCGCAAATCTTTTTGTTTGACGAACCCTTGTCCAATCTGGATGCCGCTTTGCGCATCGAAATGCGCATTGAGATCGCCAAGCTGCACCAACGCTTGGGCACCACCATGGTTTATGTGACCCATGACCAAGTGGAAGCCATGACCTTGGCCGATCGGATTGTGGTGATGAATGCGGGCAAAGTGGAACAGGTGGGCACCCCGCTCGATCTTTACAGCACCCCCGCCAATTTGTTTGTAGCCGGGTTTTTGGGGTCGCCAAAAATGAATTTTGTGACCCATGATGACCCCGCGCTGAATTTGCCAAAGGCCCTCATCCATCCAGATGCGAGAACCTACGGCATCCGCCCAGAACACATTCAGGTGACCGCACCAGACGATCGTGCCCATATGGTGGGGACCATTGATGTGGTGGAACGGTTGGGGTCGGACACAATCTTTTACATCAATCACGGGGCGAAACAGCCATTCGTTGTCCGCGTGCCCGGCATCGACCGCACCGCCCTTGGCGAAAAAAATCGGCTGCATTTTCCAGCCCAACGATCTGCACCGTTTCGATGCTGACGGCCAATCCATTTCGGAGAAATAGTATGAGTGAGCAAACCAACCCGACCCACGAAGAACGCCCCTGGGGCAGCTTCACTGTTTTGACCGAAGGCAATGGCTTTAAAAGCAAAATCATCAAGGTGAAACCGTCGGGCCAATTGTCGTTACAAAGCCATGAACATCGGGCCGAGCATTGGGTGGTGGCGCAAGGCACCGCCACCGTCACGCTGGGTGAAGATAAATTTGAGTTGGACGCCGGACAATCCGTTGACATTCCCAAAGGCGCAATCCATCGGATTGAGAATTTTTCCGACGCGACGGTAGACATTATCGAAGTGCAATATGGCGCCTATTTGGGCGAGGACGATATTGTGCGCTACGAGGATGTTTATGGCCGATAGCGCAGCCTCTCCTCCCCGGCTCGGCATCGATATTGGCGGCACAAAAATTCAATTTGTGTTGCTGCGCGATGGCGAGCTGGTGGCTGAGCGGCGGGTGAACACGCCCAAGGGCTTGGCCGACATCACTCAGGTGCTGGTTGATGGCCTGACCCATTTTCGGTCCTATTTCGGCCCGCTTCATTTTATCGGCATATGCGCGCCCGGCAGCGCTCATCCCGATACAAATCTATGGCGCAATGCCAATATTCTGGCGTTGAATGGACATGACCTTGAGGCGCATTTCGCCACAGCATTGGAGCAAGAAGTGATCATAGAGAATGACGCCAACTGCTTTGCTTTGTCCTGTGCAAACAGCCCAGACACTGCCGCACACGAAACGCTTTATGCCCTTACCGTCGGCACGGGCTTGGGCGGCGGGTTGGTCCATAATGGTCACTTGATCACTGGCGCGGGCGGCTTAGCTGCGGAAGCGGGCCATGTGCCGCTCAGCTCCTGCCCGAGGCAACTTCAGATTGGCCTGAATGTTATTGCGGGCAGCATGGATGCACAGAACAGCTCTTATCAGGCACCGGCCTGTCGCAATTCCATTTGCGGCAAACCGATCAGCAAAAAACCGCCATTGAAATTGTGGCGGCCGCGGCAGCGAACGACAATGCGGCCCGTGCCAGCTTGATCAGTTCAAGTGCAGTTTTGCCAAATATCTGGCCACCATCATTCAATTGATCGACCCTCACCGCATTGTCATTGGCGGCGGCATGGCGGCTCAAACCGCATTATGGCAAGACATTTTTGCCCAAGTCGAACCCTTGTGCTTTTCCAAAGAAATCAAAACCACATTCGAGATTGTGAGCGACAGCGCCCTGCAAGCGGCGCGCGGTGCCGCCTATCTCGCCCCTATTTCATCTTATACTGAGCAAGCCGAAATCTATGCGTAATCAAAAACAAGAACAAAAACTCAAACATCATCTCAACTTGCTCAAGCAAATGGCGTGGCGCGAAAACGTGGCACAAGTGCCGCTGCATGAACAAAAAAAGTGAAGCGTATGCCGCCGAAATGTTGGCCGCACCGTGGCAAAGTTGGCCACAGGTTGAAGGTGACTTTGCTTGGGGCACACCGGAGGGACATCACTGGTTTGCAGGCAAATTATCCGTGCCAGCCGCAGACAAAGGCATCACGCCCTATCTGAAACTGATCGCCAAAAATGAAATCCTTTTGGGCCGCACAGACCCGCAATGTCAGGTCTATCTCGATGGGCAGATTTGTCAGGCCTTTGACGGGTTTCACCGCGAACTCTATTTGCCACAAGCCCAGCGTAATGCGGGCCGCGCCATTATCCACATCAATGCCTATACGGCGGAAATTGAACGCCAACTCGGTGTGGCCTTGGTTTGGTGCGAACAGCATGATGCCGCCGCCAATCTTTATTATGACCTCGCCATTTCGTTTGAAGCTGCTATTCGCCTTGATGAAAATGATGCCCGTCGCCACCATTTGTTCAATGTGATTGATCGCGCCTTGAACAGCCTTGATTTGCGCGCCCGCGATGGCTCGTTTTCGGCCTCCGTTGAGGCTGCCCTTGAGATCGCCCAAAATGCGTTTGATCAAGAAACCCATGCGCCCACCATTTCCGCTGTCGGGCACACCCACATTGATGTGGCGTGGCTTTGGCCAATTTCGCAAACGCGCGAAAAGATGGTGCGCTCCATGTCCACAGCCTGCAAGCTGATGGATGAATATCCAGATTTCGTATTCATGTACAACCAATGCATCCTGTTTGATTGGCTGAAACAAGATGCCCCCGACCTGTTTGAACGCATCAAAAAACACGTCAAATCGGGTCAATTTGAAATTGAAGGGCCATGTGGCTCGAACCGGATGTAAACATCATTTCCGGCGAGTCTTTGGTGCGCCAGATCATGCGTGGTGTGAAGTTCCAGCAAGACGAGTTTGGCATTACCCCGCGCGTTTTGTGGTTGCCCGACACGTTCGGCTACACCGCCGCCATTCCGCAATTGATGGCCCTGACAGGTTTGGACATTTTTGTCACCTCCAAATGTTCGTGGAACGACACCAACCGCATGCCTTATGACACCTTTGAGTGGCAGGGCATTGATGGCAGCAATGTCACCGCCTATTTGATCACCGCCCAGACCGACGATAAGGCCATCGGGGTGATCACCGCACCGACTATGGCCCGCATTTGGACGTCAGCTCGGCCGTGGGCGCATGGAACCGCTATGAGCCAAAAGCGCTTAATCAAAATGTGCTGGTGCCGTTTGGCCATGGCGATGGCGGCGGCGGTCCCTGCAAAGTGATGCTGGAAAACGCCAAGCGCATGGAAAAGGGTGTACCCAGTCTGCCAAAAGTTAAGCTGGAAGGCATCCGCCCCTATTTTGACCGCTTGCGTCAAACCATCAGCAAAAGCGACACACCATTTCCCCGTTGGGTGGGCGAGCTTTATCTCGAATATCACCGCGGCACCCTCACCTCTTTGGCCAAAAACAAACGCAACAACGCGGCGGGTGAACATTTGCTGCGCGAACTGGAATTGCTGAGCGTCATGAGCACGCTCAATGGCCATGATGAAACGGAAGCACTTGCGGAAATTGACGCGCTTTGGAAAATCCTATTACTGAATCAATTCCACGATATTTTGCCCGGCACGTCTATCCCGCAAGTCTATATTGATAGCGATGCCGATTACGCGGCCCTGTTTGAGCACGGGGCAGCCTTGCGCGACAAGCTAACGGACCGCGTATTTAAAGGTCAAAGCCAATTGGTGAACGCCCAGGGCGTCACCCGGCGCAATGCGCTGGTGCAGTTTGACGCCGATCAAGCCGCCGCCGCTGTCGATTTCGGCTTTGGCGCCCGCGCCCTGCAAGCTATTGAGCGGGCCGATGGCACGCAGCTTCAAGTTGCCCCAATCGAAAAGATTGCGCCGTTCGCCGCGCATGCTGCACGGGCCGCGACAAAGGCAGTTGATGAAATTGCAGAATTGTCGATCGATCGCCACCATTTGGAAAACGCGTTCTTGCGCGTCGATATCGCGGACAATGGCGACATTGTCGGCATTTTCGAAAAACGCACCAAACGTCAAATTTTACGCGACGGCACCATCGGAAATCAATTGAAGGTCTATCAAGATAAGCCCCTCAATTGGGATGCGTGGGACATTGATTGGTTCTATGAAGAAAAGTCATGGACCATTGATGCCGCTGCCAAGATTGAGGTGATTGAAACGGGGCCACATCGTGCCGCTCTGCGGATAGAACGCCAATATAAGCAATCGTCCATTGTGCAAATCATTTCCCTGCAGGTGGACGCGCGCCAGGTTGAATTTGATTTTTACGCCGATTGGCAGGAAAGCCAGTCGCTGCTCAAAGCAGAATTTGATTTTGAACTGGTCACTGACCAACTCAAATCGCAAATCCAGTTTGGCCATGTGACGCGGCCTACCCATCGCAATACAAGCTGGGACCGAGCCCGCTTTGAGGCCAGCATGCACCGTTGGGTTGCGTTTGAAGAAACTGATTTTGCCGTCGGCGTGCTCAATGATTGTAAATATGGCTATAGCGCCACCGACACACATTTTGGCCTCACCTTGATCAAGTCCGGCATTTATCCGCACCCAACCGCCGATCAGGAAGAGCATCTTTGTCGTTATGCGGTGATGGTGAGCGACGATCCACACCCGATTGAGGTGATCAATCAGCAGGCGCTCGATTTTGCCACCCCGCTTTGCATGCGTGCGCTTGCACCTGCAGATACAATCATCACCGATAATGTGGGGAATCTGCTGGAATGTCCGCCGCCAAATGTAATTTTACATGCGACCAAAATCAGCGAAAACGGTCAAGATGTGATCTTCCGCCTGTGTGAAGAAACCGGCAAACGCACCCGCGTAAGGCTGAAGTTTGATCCAAGGTTGGGCGCCGTCCGCCGCACCAATTTGCTGGAGCAAGACGAAAAAATTTGCCGTCGCAATGAAGATGGGTCGGTGGAGATTGATTTGAATCCGTTCGAAATTCTGACCTTGGCTGCAGCCTTGGATTAAGGGCTTTCAGCTCCAACGCGCCAACTTGGGGCGGGCGAACCAACAATTTGCAGCTCAGCAGGGTCCGCCCCTTTAATGCGCTTAAGCAGAAGCTGTGCTAAATGTTCGCCCGCCACAATTAAATCTTCCTCCACCCACTCAATCTTTGGGTGCAAATAATCCAACAAGGAAGAGGTTTTGCGCGCGATGATGTGCACATCGCGACCAACTTCACCGCCGGCGGTCATCACCCCATCCATCACCGCAAGCGCCGCGACCTCCGACGAGCAGATAAGCCTTGCGGCAGGGTATTGTTCTTTATTGCCAAGCCAGTCTGGGCCCGCAACCACTGAATGTATCCATCACCGACAGCGGTCTTGTTCCAATGCGCGTCAACCGCAAACCCGGTTTCGCTGGCGGCGCGCTGCACCCCCTTTTGCAAATGGTGATAAAAGGTGAAATCACATTCCGGAGTCAACAAGCCCACCTTCGTGCATCCTTGCGCGGCCAAGCGCATGCCCGCCTGATAGGCAAAGCTTTCATTGTCAAAATCATAAAAGGCGTGCGGGCGATCAAGGCTGGTGCGCCCGTGGGTCACCACCGGGAAATCATAAGCCTGGGCAAACTTGACCCGCTCGTCCTGCGGCGCGGTTTGCGCCAGAACGATCCCATCAGCCGCGCGATTGCGCACAATATTTTGCACCTGCGCTAACTCGTTCTGCCCGGGCAAGATCGGGTGAAACACCAACTCATAAGGCGTGTTTTCCAAAATTCGCGCCATTCCCAAAATCAACCGCCGCGAAAAGTCTGAGATGTCATCAGACAGTTGCATCGGCAGAATAATCTTGTGGGTGTTGCCTGTGCGCAGCGACAGCCCGGCCCGGTCCGGCTGATAGCCCACCTCCTCGGCAACTTCGCGAATATAGCGCTTTGTCTTGACGCTAATGTTCGGCGCATCATGCAGCGCCTTGGAAATGGTGGTCACCGCATAGCCTGTGCGCTGCGCAATCATTTTCAACGTTGGTTGTTTTGTCGTCATGCGCCCCAAACTTTTTCTCACCTGCCTCTTATCACTTGTGCCGCAGCTTTCAGCAAAAAGTCAATTCGGCTCCCGCCGCATTGCTAGCCTATCTTCCAAGCTATATGTTTCCCTTTGATATATTGTTGCTTGACATATACACCTAGGCCATCTAAACCGAAAGGATGAACGAACAGATTAAAGCCCCAAAAGGGGTGCGCAGCAAGACACCCGTTGATTACACCAGCCAAGATTATTGGAATGGCCTCATTCGCATGAGCATGTCAAAATTCTTTGTGCTGTGTGTTTTGGCCAACCGCCCGATGCATGGCTATGAAATCACCAAAGCGGTTGCGCGCACCACCAATGGCTGCTGTGCGCCAACACCCGGCGCACTCTACCCCGTTTTGCGCGAGTTTGAGGAAGGCGGTTATGTCACCTATCACGAAGAAACCGTTTCGGGCCGCGCCCGCAAAATCTATAAAATCACCGATAAAGCCATAAGGCCTTTCAAATTGCTGCCAAATCCTGGTTAGACATGAGCCGATGCATTGAAGCCAGTGCCAATGGCAAATGCGACATTGATGGGTGCTGCTGACACCCCTTTTTTTTACCTCTATATATTACCCAACAATATATATTACTGGAGATAGAATAATGAAGATCACCACGGCTCAAGATCAATCCCCCATAGTCATAATTGGGGCGGGGCCTATTGGATTGGCCGCCGCCGCTCACCTTTCTCAACGCCAATTGCCTTTTTTTTGGTGCTGGAAGCCGGGTCACGCCCGGGCGAAGCGATGGAGCAATGGGCGCACGTCACCCTGTTTTCGCCCTGGCAATATCTAGTTGATTCAGCGAGTGCCAATATTCTTGCCAAACTCGGTTGGCAGGCCCCCTCGCCCACCGAATTGCCGACCGGCCGAACATTTATTGACACATATTTGAAGCCTCTTGCGCAAAGCGATGCACTAAAACACAGCATTAAATATGGTGCGAAAGTGCTTTCTGTCGTCCGCGTGAAATCGGACAACCGTCAAATAGGCGAAGATCGCCATGCAGCCTATGAACTTGTGCTTGAAAGCGGTGAGCAAATTTCCGCCGGCGCGGTGATCGACGCGTCCGGCACATGGTACAACCCCAATCCTGCAGGTGCACATGGGCGTCCGGCTGAAAATGAGATGCGCCATTCCGCGCAGATTGCTTACGGCACGCCAGCAATAGACAACGCGGCCCCGGGTAAATATGCCGATAAAACAAGTATAGTGGTGGGGGCAGGACATTCCGCCATGACTAATTTGGTGCGCTTATTGGATTTGCTGCCTAAGTCCCCCCACACCAAGATTTATTGGGCACTGCGTAAAGACAGAAGTGAAGGGCCATTTGGAGGTGGCGAGCAAGACGAGTTGCCTGCAAGGGGCCGCCTCGGATTAAAAATCAAGGCGGCAATCGAAAGCCAGTCTTTAGAGGTGATCTCTCCTTTTTTGATCGATCAAATCGAAAAGTCAGACGGCAAACTTGCAGTCAAAGGCCGCCGGCGGAGCGCGCCCTATCAGGTTTTGGTAGACCAAATGATTGTCGCTACGGGCTTTAGACCAAATCTAAGCATGCTGCGCGGGTTGCGCTTAGATTTGGACCCCGCCCTTGAAGCCCCCACAAAACTGGCTCCTTTGATCGATCCGGATAAGCATTCATGCGGTTCGGTTGAACCCCATGGCGCGGCTGAGTTGGCCCATCCTGACGCAAATTTTTTCATCGCAGGCATGAAAAGCTATGGCCGCGCGCCCACTTTTTTGCTGGCCATCGGCTATGAGCAGGTTCGCTCAATATCCGCCCATTTGGACGGCGATGAAGTTGGAGCAATCGCGCAACGCTTAAACCTGCCCCAAACAGGCGTTTGCACGGTGGCCGACGACCTGCAGGGCCTAAACGCATCTAGCGGCTGCTGCGGCGAACCCATGTCCGATGCCGATCTCGAAATTCAAACCTCTCAACCAACGGAGACCTTTAAAATGTCGATTGAATCTGAAACCGAACTCAATGCAACGTCTGGCTGCTGTGGTGGCCCTGCTCCAAAAGAAGCGGACGCTTGTTGCGTCAAAGATGCCGATGCAAAAGCCGCGGGCGAATCCGGGTGTGGGTGCAACAGCACGCCAGCTGCATCTCCGGCCGAGGACGCGCCGGCAAAAGCTTGTTGCGGATAGGTGACAAAAATGGATCACAGTAACATTGAGCAAAATTCACTGGCCGCGGTGCTCCCCTATTGGTTTGGGGACATCGCACAAGACAAGCCTTTTGATATGCAGTCAATTTATATGCAACGCTGGTATGGCAAGTCACCTGACATCGACGCCGAGATCAAAACCCGGTTTGAGCCGCTATTTCTCGACATCCAGATCCAACCCGAAAGAGGTTCAGTTCAGGCGCTCCCGGTTAAGGATCAACTCGCCGCGATCATCGTCTTAGATCAATTTCCTCGCAACATGTATCGCGATACGGGTGAAATGTATGCCAGCGATCCGCTCGCGCTCGGCCTCGCGCAACAGCTTTTGGCCAAACAGTACTTTTACGCTCTTGATCTTTTCAAGCAAATGTTCGCCGCATTGCCGCTGATGCACGCAGAACAACTAGCGCAGCAAACCCAGATGTTGGCACATTTTGAACGGTTTATGCTTACCAGCAAAGCGCAAGCTTCACCCAATAAGGACTTTTTCGAAAACGCCTTCCGCATTGCTCAAAGGCATTATGACATCATTGAACGCTTTGGCCGCTTCCCCCACCGAAATGTTTTGCTGGGGCGTAAAAGCACCATTGAGGAAGTCGAATTCTTAAAACAAACCGACAGCGCATTTTGAGCACGGCATCTATATGTTAGGCTACACACATCAAAGTATTTTTAAAAATAGGATGTGTGATGGCTGAGATGTTGAACGGACGGTGCTTTTGCGGCGCAATGCAATATGAAATTGAAAACAGTTTCGACAAAATGTTCTTTTGCAGCTGTGATCAATGCCGCCAGATCACCGGCTCCGCCTTCGCATCAAACCTGTTCACCGACAGCTCAAAGTTCCGATGGATCGCAGGCGAAGAACATCTCGGGCGGTATGATCTGCCAGGCCGTAAGCTGGCCAGAACCTTTTGCAAAATCTGCGGCAGCGGCGTGCCAAAAATCAGCCTGATGGCAAGAAAGTCATGGTGCCCGCTGGCAGCTTGGCGGGCGAACCGGACGTTTCCGTCCGCCGACGCATTTTCCAAACCGAACGCCCAAATTGGCACCAGCATTACGAAACCTATGAGGGTTTTGATCAGTTTCCGGACTAGACCGGCTAGGCGGCGCAAAAATAGGCTGCGCCTCTTGGTGATTATTTACTTCATCAAAATGTTATCTATCCCCTTGCAATCAACTATTGATGCTTTAAGAGGTGGTCAAAACATTTCTTAGCGAATAATCTAGGCCGAAATCAGGGCACAATAAAAATGATCAATAAATTCCTGACCTTTTTATTTGGTCTAAATCGCTGGACGAAGCGCACAATCCAAGTCGCAGTCGATATTGTTCTGATCACACTCAGCTATTTGCTGGCCATGATGTTGCGCTTGGATGGGATTTGGTTTGCAGCCTATCCCGACCGATGGACAATCCTTCTTATTGTCATACCTGCCAGCATTTTACTTTTTGCCCGGATCGGCTTTTATCGGGCGGTCATTCGCTATATCGGCGGACAGGCGCTATTGACCATCGGCACCGGTATATTGGTTTCTGCGGCGATGATGTTGCTCTTTAGCCAGCTCCTCGGGCTACAAGTCCCCCGCTCGGTGCCCGCTATTTATGCGTTTATTGCCTTTTTTCTTATTGGCGGCGTGCGGTTTTTGCTGCGCGCGCTTTATTTCCAGCAGCGTGCAAAACTAAACGACAATGTGCTCATATATGGTGCCGGAGAATCCGGGCGACAACTTTTAAACGCGCTTAAACAAGGCGCAGAATATCAGCCAGTTGCGTTTATTGACGACGCAAAAGAGTTTCGAGGAACAGAAGTTAGCGGCGTCCCTGTGCACGGGCCGGACAAAATTGCTGGTTTGATCGAAAAATTTGGCATCAAAGCTATCCTATTGGCGGTACCCAGCGCGCCGGTCAGTGCACGTAAGGCAATCATCACACGGCTTGAACCTTTTGAAGTCCAAGTGCGCACGATCCCCGGGATGCGGGATTTGGTCTCAGGCAAGGCTGATATTGGCGACCTCCAAACAGTGAAGCCGGAGGATTTGTTGGGGCGCGATCCAATTCCTCCCAATCAGGAATTGCTGTCTGCAAATATTGCGGGAAAAACCGTATTGGTTTCAGGAGCGGGTGGATCGATTGGCAGCGAACTTTGTCGCCAAATCCTAAGCCAGCAGCCCAGCCGACTGGTGCTTCTTGATGTGTCCGAATTTGCGCTCTATCGCATCCATGATGAATTAGAGGCCAGCGAAACTGAAATCGCGCCTGTGCTCGGGTCTGTTCAAAACCAGCACCGCATCGAAGCAATTTTGAAGCGGTTCAAAGTTGATACCATCTATCACGCCGCGGCTTATAAGCATGTGCCGCTTGTGGAACAAAATGTAGTTGAGGGCATTCGAAATAATATTTTCGGCACTGATACGATCGTAAAAGCGGCAATCGCTGCAAATGTGTCTTCCTTTATTATGATATCGACAGACAAAGCTGTGCGCCCGACCAACATTATGGGCGCGACGAAGCGTGTTGCAGAATTGATCTGCCAGGCTCATGCCACCAAGTCTAATAAGACCCGCTTTTCAATGGTGCGTTTTGGCAATGTTTTGGGGTCTTCTGGCTCAGTAATCCCGCGCTTTCAAAGGCAAATTGATAAAGGTGGACCCGTTACCGTCACTCACCCTGAAATCAATCGGTTTTTTTTATGACCATCCCCGAAGCGGCCCAATTGGTTATCCAAGCTGGGGCCATGGCTAAGGGCGGCGAAGTCTTTGTGCTTGATATGGGCGAGCCTGTCAAAATTGTGGACCTGGCACAGCGTATGATCCGCCTGCAGGGGCTGAAACCTTACTTTGCGGCGGACGGTCAACACCAGCAAAGCGCCGGCAATATTGAGATTGTGTTTTCTGGGTTGCGAATTGGGGAGAAGCTTTATGAGGAGCTTCTAATTGGAGAGAACCCCTCCACCACCAGTCATGAACGCATAATGTGCGCCCAAGAACAAAGCATACCACTGCATGAGCTTGAGCAATTTCTAAAGGACCTGTTCGACGCCTGTGGGAATTATGACATGCTAAAAATTCGATCTCTATTGCAGAACGCGCAAACTGGTTACCTGCCGAATGACGAAATTGGTGATGTGATTTGGCTGCAGTCTGAGAATGCCTAACCGCCAAATACTTCAGCAAAGATCATCTCAAACGCGGTCGCTTCGTCATCCGTCAACGCAGCAAATTCTTTTTGGCGGGCGCGGTTGGAGAGGGTGCCGTCATTTTGCTTGAGGAAGTTGAACAGCAGATCAATCATGGAGGCGGGCATTTCGGTGTGGGCCTCAATGCGTGATTTGAACTGATCATATTTGGCCAAGAACGCAGCTTCTTGCGGTAAGTCCTGCTCGATGGTGCGTTGCACGCACGCATATAAAAACTCTGCGTGGGGCGTTGCGTCAAAATAGCGATAAAGGTCAGCAGTTTGGTTGGTCACCTCCACATTCATTTGGGCAGTGGTGCGCCATTCAATCAGTGGCAAAGCGCGGGCTGAATAGCTTTCCAAAGTGTGCCGATAATCATCAATCCGGTCCAGAATTGCGGCGGACACAGGAAACACCATGCCCGGTGGGTTATAGCCGCGTGCGCTGAGCATGTGGTGAATAAGATAGCGATGCAAACGTCCATTGCCATCTTCAAACGGGTGGATATAGATAAAGCCAAACGCCAAAATCGCCGCAGCGATCACCGGGTCCAATTCCGCGGCGGCTTGCTGATCAAAGGCGATCAACCCTTGCATCAAATCCGGCACGTCTTCGGGCTTGGCGCTGATGTGGTCGGGCAATGGCAGGCGCGTATCCTGTTCATGTTCACCAACAAAGCCGCCTTCGGTGCGCCAACCCAAATTGATAAAACGGGTATCCTTGCCGATCACCAGCCGTTGCAAACGCAAAAACTCTTCTTCATCCAGCGGATGTTTACCTGCCTCACCTATCGCTTTGCCCCACCGTTGAATACGATCATGAGGGGGTGCTTCGCCCTCAATTGCATAGCTGGATTTGGAATCCTTGAGCAGCAAAAAGGCGGCGGTGCGCGCAAGGATTGAGTTGGAAATTTTGCCAATAATCGCGCGGGCCTCTTCGTCATATCGCGCGTCCGCGAAATCTACCAGCAATTTGGTGCGCCGCACCATGGGGCAAAATAAAGGGGTGCCCGGCAAATTATTGTGCACCCGATGTCGGGTTGAGGTTTCGCCCTTCACCGCCCATTGCACTTTCGGGTCAACAATCTTCGCATAGGTACCGGTTTTAGCGTTGGGCAATTCCAACTGCTGGTCCAACAGCCACTCATATAAAAACCAGACGCGGCGCATATAGGCGCTGTTGGGCTGCGCTTTGATCATGGCCTCAAAGTCAGACGCGGGCCGTGTTTGAAACAGCTTTTTCAAAACCGCCAGATCCAGTCCCTCATATTTGAGGGCAAAGGTCAGATGACCCTGCAGCGTCGGCTTCGGCGCGTGCCGCGGCGTGTATAATCGCCAGCCCTGCGCCTCAAGGATTTGATGTTTTTGGCCAATGGCACAAAGGGTGAGCGGCAACGGCACCGCCAGATCATAAGCATCAATCAGCGCCGCATAGCCCACGGGCTGGGCCTCTTCAGGCAGACGCAGTTCGTGAAAAACGCGTACAGGGCCTGAAAATTGATGATTTTGTTCGCGGCTCATGAAACAGACTTACTTGTTGTGAATTTAGGTTATTAATTCACAGTACCATGAAAAACGATTACAAAATAGCTGCTTTAATGCATAACGCACACACGCTGTGAAAAAGGCGGACAATGCCGCCCCTCACCTAAATCGGCTGCGTGACCCGTTGCAAATAGGCGCGGGCGGCCTCACTCACCTGATCCTCGAGCAGCTCATAACATTTTTTTGTGATAGGCGTTGAGCCAGTCACGTTCGGCTTGGGTGAGCATTTCCGGGATAACGGCGGCGGTTTCGATGGGCATATAGCTTAGGGTTTCGAAGCCGTAATAGCCATCGCCTAGATCGATGATTTCAAACAGATTTTCAATGCGAATGCCATATTCGCCGGCCACGTAAAATCCCGGCTCGATGCTGAGCACCATGCCCGGCACCAGTTCCACATCGTTGAAGGCGCGGCCGATGCGTTGGGGTTGTTCGTGCACGGAAAGATTGTGCCCCACCCCGTGACCGGTGCCGTGATCATAATCCTTCTTGAGGGACCAGAGCGGCGCGCGGGCGATGGCGTCGATATGATGGCCAAAGGTTTTTTGTGGAAATTTGAGTGTCGCCAACGCCAAAAATCCACGTAAAACTGCAGTGTAATTTTTGCAAAATTCAACCGACTTTACACCAAAATTATAGGTGCGTGTGCTGTCGGTGGTACCATCAACAAATTGACCGCCGGAATCGTGCAAATAGACCTCTTTTGGATCAAGGGCGCGATTGGAGCTTCGGTGACTTTGTAGTGGCACATAGCGCCATTCGGCCCGGCGCCGGAGATCACATCAAAGCTGAGTTGCTCAAAGCCGGGCAATTGCGCGCGCAGCTGTTCGATCTTTTGTGCCACTTCCAATTCAGTGACCGGATTGCCCGCTTCAAAGCGTGGGGCGACTTCCGCGTGCAGCCATGCGCCGAGCTCGATCCACGCGATACCGTCGCGCTTGTGGCAATCGCGCATGCCGCCCAGCTCGGTTTGATTTTTGATGGCTTTGGTCAGGGTGATGGCGCTGCGCCCATGCTTGACCTTGCCATCTTCACCCGCCGCAAACGCGACCGCCGCCGGCGTAAATTGTGGGTCGAAGCCCAACACCTTATCATTAGCAGCCGCTTCACTTAGCGTCGCTAAAAAGCGATCAGGCGCACAAATATTGACCCCATCCAATTCAAACTCTTCCAGATTTTGCGGCACCTTGTGCGGCGCAACAAACCAATTGACGGCGCCCTCACGATCAAGGGTCAGGAACGAATTGATGAAGGGATTATAGGCGATGTCGTTGCCGCGAATGTTCAACAGCCATGCGATGTTGTCTGGTTGATTTTCCACCAGCACATCCACATTCTGATCCGCCAATTGGACCGCAATCCGCTTGCGCTTGAGGTGGGACGGTTCGCCACTTCGTTGCGTGCCGAAAGGGCGCGCCTGGTCCTGCCCATCAAGTGGTTGATCTTGCCACAACGCATCAATGATATTGCGGTCCGTCGCGATCAATTGATTGTGGGACTGGGTGCATGCCACGCTCAAATCCTTATGCCAGCTTACGGGCACATGCATGGGGTCAAACCCAATGCGCAGGCCGCGCTGTTCCGTGCGCGCCAGCCAATCCGCCAAGGGTGCGTCGTGCAAATGGCGGTAGGTAAACAAATCCGCTGGACATTGCTCACGCACCTGCACCGTGTAACGCCCATCCACAAAGATTACCGCTTCGCTTTGTGTGATCAAACACACCCCCGCCGAGCCGGAAAATCCTGTGGCCCACAATAGCCGTTTATCACAATCGGCGACATATTCGGCCATGTGTGCATCAAACCGCGGCACAATCAGCGCGTCGAGGTCTTGTGATTTCAGGGTTTGGCGGATCAGGTCGAGCCGAGCGGCTTGGGCAGTCAGTTGGTCTTGCATAATATCTTTCATTCAATCGGATCGCGATGGTGGCAGGCCACTTGACCTTTTAAGGGGTCGCCGCGCAACTGAGGCGTTTCGGCTTTGCACAGATCTGTGGCGATGGGGCAACGCCCATGGAAAGCGCAGCCGGTGGGAATGTTGAGTGGGCTGGGCAATTCGCCTTTGAGGGGGATGGCGTTGCCTTTATCGTCTGGGTCGAGCGAGGGAGCCGCACTCAACAAAGCTTGGGAATAGGGGTGGCGCGGGTCAGCAAACAGCTCTTTGGCCGGGCCAATCTCAACGACCGAGCCAAGATAAATCACCGCCACCCGATGCGACACATGGCGCACCAGGCGCAAATCATGGGCAACAAACAAAACGGTCAGGCCGAGTTCCTCTTGCAGGCCAAGTAGCAAATTGACCACTTGCGCCTGTACCGATACATCAAGCGCGGAGACCAGTTCGTCGGCGATCAACACTTCCGGCTCGACGCTTAGGGCGCGAGCAATGGCGACGCGCTGGCGCTGGCCGCCTGAGAATTCGTGCGGGAACTTGTCCGCTGCATCCTGCGGCAAGCGCACCAATTCGAGCAATTCGGCAATGCGTGCGGGAATGTCCTGCGGGGCACGCATCTTGTGTACGCTTAAGGCCTCCCGCAACACATCCCCGACACGCATCCGGGGGTTCAATGACGAATAGGGATCTTGAAAGATCATTTGCACCCGGCGGTTATAATCGCGCTGGGTCCGGCCCTTCACATTCAAAATACTGTCGCCGTAAAATTCGATCTCGCCATCCTGCGGCTGATAAAGCCCGGCCAAAACGCGCGCCAAGGTGGATTTGCCGCACCCGCTTTCACCGACAATGCCAAGGGTTTCGCCCTTTTCCAACGTCAGGGAAACGCCATTCAGCGCTTTGACCTTTTGTTGCGGTCGCCGCATCACCACATCAGCCAATGATCGGTTCTTGGCAAAATGCAGCACGAGATTTTCTGTTTTCAACACTTGCACGGTCATGATCTCTCCCCTGCCCCGTTGGGCGCTTGTGTGGGGTTGAAGCACGCCACTTGATGCGCAGTGCCTTCAAGCGGTGGTCTTTGTTCCGCACATGCGGGCAGCGCGTGCGCACAACGCGGGGCGAAGGCACATCCTTTTGGTAGATTCATTAGGCTGGGCGGCGTGCCCGGCAACGAAAACAGCTGCGTGCGTGGTTCCACATTTTCCGGCACCGATTGCAACAGCCCTAATGTGTAGCGATGCAGTGGATTGCGCAACACATCGCGGGTTTCGCCTTTTTCCACCAGCTTGCCGCCATACATTACCGCCAAGCGATCACAGGTTTGCGCCGCAACCCCCAAATCGTGCGTCACCAAAATGACGGACATGCCCAATTCTTTAGACAGGTCCAAAATCAATTTTAGGATTTGCTTTTGTATGGTTACATCAAGGGCGGTTGTGGGTTCGTCTGCCAACAACAGTTTTGGGTCTGAGGCCAAGGCAATTGCAATCATCACCCGCTGGCGCATGCCGCCAGAAAATTGGTGCGGATAATCATCGAGCCGCCGCGATGCATCGGGAATGCCCACAAGTTCCAGCAATTCAATCGCCCGCGCCTGGCGCGCCTTTTTATCCATTGTTGTATGCGCAACGAGATTTTCAATGATCTGCACACCCACGGTCAACAAGGGATTGAGGGACGACATGGGCTCTTGGAAAATCATCGCAATGTCTTTGCCGCGAATTTTGCGCAACTCACGTTCCGGCTTGGCGACCAGATTTTCGCCCTGCCACATGACGCGGCCCGTCACTTCGCCATAACGGCGCGACAAGCCCATGATCGACCGCAAGGTGATCGATTTGCCCGATCCGCTTTCGCCAACAATGCCCAAGATTTCACCGGGCGCGAGATCAAAGCTGACCTCATCTACGGCTTTTAATTGCTTGCCGCCCACATGGAATGAGGTGCATAGATTTTTTACCGACAGGAGCGGCGCAGTTGAATGTGTCATTGCTGTCCCCTACCACGTGGCCGCATAAGATCGGTGATGCCATCGCCCACCAGCGAAAAGCCAAGCCCGGTCAACACAATCGCGATGCCCGGCATCAAGCTGAGCCACCAGGCGGTGGTGATAAAATTGCGCCCTTCGGCAATCAACACACCCCACTCCGCCTGCGGTGGTTGCGCGCCCAAGCCGAGATAGCCGAGCGAAGAGCCAAGCAAAATCGCCAGCGCCATATCGGTCATCCAGTAAACAATCACCGGGGTGATAGCATTGGGCATCAAATGCCGAAAGATAATCCGGCGATCGGAATAGCCCATCACTTTGCCCGCGGCGGCATAATCATTGGCCATTTGGCCCATGATCTCGGCCCGCATCAGCCGGGCATAATAAACCCAACCCACAAGGGTGATGGCGATATACATATTGGTGAGACCCGGCCCCAACACGGCGACCACGGCGATCACCAGCACCAAAAAGGGAAAGGTGATGATCGCATCAACGCAGCGGCCAAAGATCATATCGGCGACGCCGCCATAATAGCCCACCAAGGCGCCCACAAAAATGCCGATGGACAAGCAAAAGATGGTGGCGAAAAGCGCCATTTGCATATTGACGGAATAAGCCAGATCACCCGCGAAAAGGTGTCGCGCCCTAAATTATCAGTGCCAAACCAATGCTCGGCTGAAGGCGGCTGTTTGATGGCGGTATAGTTGAACACATTCGGATCAAAAGGCGCGAACAGGTCCGGAAACACGGCCAGCGAAATCGAGCTGATCAGGATAAAAAGGCCGAGTAAAAAGCTGGGTCGCTTAAGCGCCACCATGTGCGATTTACGCGGCAAGCGGAAAATGAGTTTTTTTTGACCATTTACGCCACCCGCAATCTGGGATCGAGCCAAGCTTGGATCAAATCGGTGAGCAAAAAGATGATGGAGACCAGCACCGCAAAAGTGAGGGTGAGGCCCTGAATAAGCGGATAGTCGCGGGCAAAAATCGCATCGAGCATCAAACGCCCCACGCCGGGCACCGCAAAAACGGTTTCGGTAACCAAGGTGCCGCTCATCAAATTGCCGATGGACAGGCCCAAAAGGGTGACCGTGGAAATCAACGCATTGCGCAACACGTGACGGCCCAAAATTATGCGCTCTGGCAGGCCTTTGGCACGGGCGAATTGCACATATTCAGCGTCCACCACCTCAATGACGGAGGAGCGCAAATTGCGCATGATGATCGCGGAAGTGTATAGCGCCACCGTTAAAGCGGGCAGCAGCAAATGATACATATGTTGTGCGAAGGTGGTGCCATATCCGCCGACGGGAAACCAGCGCATCTGCGCCGCCAAAAAGGTGAGCAGCAGCAAGCCGATATAAAAAAAACTGGGGTGGACAGCCCCACTTGAAAGGCCGAGCGAATGGTGGTGTCGAGCCATGTGTTGCGGTTGAGTGCGGCGACAAAGGCCAGTGGCCCGGCGATCAACAATGAAAACAACACCGCATAAAGGGTGAGAAAACCCGACGCGGGCAAGCGTTCTAAAATCACCTGCGTTACCGGCGCCTTCATCAAAATTGAATCTCCGAGATTACCAGTGAAGACGTTTTTGACAAAAATGCCAAACTGAATCCAAAGCGGCTGATCCAGTCCCAGGCGTTGGCGAATTTGCTCAAGCTGTTCGGTCGTTGCCTTGGCATCAGCCATGGCAATTGCCGGATCGCCCGGCAGCGCGCGCACCAGCAAAAAGATAATGACCATCACAATCAAAAAGGTTGGGATGATCTGCAAAAGTCGCGAAAATAGATATGAAAGCGTTGACATAGCACAACCATGTGGCATGTGGGCGCGCGCACGCGTCCACATGCTTGGGGGTTAGGAGGAATTAACGGTCAATCCAAGTGGAGGCGAATTCATTGTTGCCCAAAGGCGTTTGAACATAGCCCTTCACATCAGACGACAAAGCCACCGCAAATGGAGTTTCATACATGAAGAGCAATGGCGCTTCTTCATTGTAGATATCCTGCATGCGCGCATATTGCTCGGCGCGTTTTGCCGGGTCCATTTCCACGTTGGAGGCTTCATAAAGGCTGTTGAACTCATCATTGTTCCAGCCCGTGCCCACGGCTTTGGCCGTCGGGTAATAGCCCAACCAACCTGCCACCTGCGCCGGATCGTTCACATCGTTCACCCAACCATAGGTGTGAATGTCGAACTCGCCAGAGCGGTTTTTGGCGCCACGGGTGGGCCCATCAACCTGCTCAACTTTCAAGTCAATGCCGATCTGAGACCACATTTGCTGCAAGGCACTCAAAATGATCGCATCGTCAGCCGACCCGGCCAAAATGGTCAGGGTCAACTCGGTGCCTTCAGGCACACCGGCTTCGGCCATCAAGGCTTTGGCTTTGTCCAAATCATATTGATAGATCGGGCCATTATCCGTCGCCAACTGGGTGGTGGAGGCCATCAAGCCAGAGGAAACCGGCTTGCCTGCGCCCTGCAAAACCAACTGTACCAAAGCATCTTTGTCGGTCGCGTAATTGAGCGCCTGACGCAGTTTCAACTCTGACAATGGATTGTCAGACCCATCAGCCCGCTGATCACGTGTATTGATCGGTGAATAGATGATGCGGGTTGAAGGGAACAATTCCATATTGATCTCTTGGTCCGCGTCCAACTCGCCCACACGTGCAAACGGAATAAATTCGGCCGCGTCAACTTCGCCTGCCTGCAATTTCAAAATGCGGGTCGCATCATCAGGGATAACCAGGAAGTTAATGCCGTCCATATAGGGCAATGGCGCGCCATCTTCGCCCTCACGCCAATAATGTGGATTGGCCGCAAACTGCATCAAGGTGCCGCGTTGGTGCGACTTCATCATAAAGGGACCAGACCCCACAAAGCCATCAATCGCGATGCTTTGTGCTTTTTCCTGATCCGTTTCGCCGCTCGCCGCGTCAAACGCGTCAGCGGAAACAATAGCCGTATTGAACGTCGCCAACATCAACACAATGGTTGGGTCTGGCTGGTTCAATTTGATCGTGACCTGATTGCCATCGGCGGTCACTTCCTCAACTGAACTGAGCAAACCGGCCCATGGGCTGAGGTCTGGGTCAGACGCGCGGGTGAGTGAAAACACCACGTCTTTGCCTTCGATCGGCGTGCCGTCTGAGAACATGATGCCATCACGCAAAGTAAGCGTGACGCTTTGGCCATCTTCGGCCACGTCATAGCTCGCTGCCAGGCCCGACGTAACGGTTTTGCCGTCCGCCTCGGTGCGCAAAAGCGTGTCATAAAGATTGCTGACCATCCAAATGTCTGGGTTCCGGTCGGCATAAATCGGGTCGATGAGCGTTGAATCGTCGTAACGCGCAAAGGTCAAAGCCCCGCCGCGTTCGATAGCCATGCTCGGTACTGCTGAAAACATTGCGGCGGCTGCAACGGTCGCCATCAATAGTTTTTTTCATCCTAGTTTCCTCCCTCAGAGATGAATTTTGCACTATTGCAGATTGTATCCAATGCAACCTGACGTTCTATCTTAATTTAGTCAAGCTAAAATTTATTATAGTACCGCTATAAGGCTTGTGTTTCGCTCTGAACCGTTGCACATTGACCGTCCACCATCGCATTTTCGCAATTCGAAAGGTCCGCTTTGTGAGCACGCCACGCCCCGAACCCAGCAATGAAGAAATTGGTTTTGCCATTCGCCGTCGACGCAAAGCCCTGGGCAAAACGCTGGTCGATGTGGCCGACGCCACCGAGCTAACTGTGGGCTTCATCTCGCAGGTGGAACGCGGCATCAGTGCCCCGTCGCTCTCCTCTTTCATGCGGATCGCGCGGGTGCTGAACACCTCAATCGAACAATTGCTGAATGTGAGCGAACCGTTTGAACCGCTTACCGAGGCGGAAAATCGGCAAAGCTATAGTTTGGGCGAAAATGGCCGATGGTACGAAAAGCTCGGCCCCGGCTTTTCTGGCGCCCTGTTTTACCCGTGCATCATCCACCGGCCCCCGGGGCACGTGGCGGAAAAAAATGCAGCATAAGGGTGAAGTGTTTTGCTATCTGATTTCCGGTGAACTTGAATATCATTTGGACGACAAAATCTACCACATGAAGCCCGGCGACACGATCCATCACGACACCACCGAACCACATTTCTCCAAAGTGGTGAGCGCTGAGGAAAGCGTCGAACTCTGGGTGAGCTCTCACCCCATGACCAGCCACTAGCGCGAATTAACTTCGATGCATACAGAGATATTGACGCGCTCAATTATATCAATTATTCATGATATATGGATACATTAAAATCAACTCAGGCGTTTTCGGCGCTCAGCCAAGCCACCCGATTGGACGTGTTTCGCCTGCTGGTGAAGGCCGGTGAAGACGGGCTTTTGGCGGGTGAAATTGGAGAAAAGCTCAATGTGAAGCAAAACACCATGTCGGCCAATTTGTCGGTGCTGCTCAATGCAGGCTTGGTGAAAAACAAACGCCATGGCCGCACCATCCGCTATTTCGCAGATATGGACGGGGTCACCGCCATGCTTTCCTTTTTGCTTGAAGATTGCTGCGGCGGCCAGCCACAAAAGTGCCAGCCCTCATCCAAGATATTCTCGCCGCCCCCACTGCACAACAATAGGACACCACAATGTCATCTCCAGAACAAAGCGCCGCACCCGGCGGCATTGGCACTTTTGAAAAATATCTGTCGGCCTGGGTGGCGATGGCCATCATCGCAGGCATCGGGTTGGGGCAGGTTGCCCCCAGTGTGGTGCAATTTTTAGCGCAGTTGGAAGTCGCCAACGTCAATCTACCCGTCGCGATTTTGATCTGGGCCATGGTCTACCCGATGATGGTGTCCGTCGATTTTAGTTCCATCAAAGATGTGGCGAAAGAGCCAAAGGCCTGGCGATCACTTTGGTGGTGAACTGGCTGATCAAACCTTTCACCATGGCATTGCTGGGCGTTGCCTTTTTCAAATATGCCTTCGCCGCCTTTATCACGCCTGCCGAGGCGGACAGCTATATCGCTGGCTTGATCTTGCTGGGCGCGGCTCCCTGCACCGCCATGGTGTTTGTCTGGTCCCACCTGACCAAAGGCGACGCCAACTACACGCTGGTGCAAGTCAGCGTCAATGATTTGGTCATGATCTTTGCCTATGCGCCCATCGTGGCCGTGCTGCTGGGCGTCACCAATATTCCCGTGCCGTGGGACACGTTGGTGTTCAGCGTTGTGCTTTATGTGCTGGTGCCGCTGGTGGCGGGCTATATCACCCGCAAGGCGCTGATCGCCCGCGCTCACAATGTGGCTGCCGTCGACGAATTTACCGCCAAGCTGAAACCCGCGTCCATCGCCGGCCTGCTGGCCACCGTGGTGTTGTTGTTCGGGTTTCAGGGCGATGTCATTCTGGCCAAACCGCTGCTGATCCTTTTGATCGCCATCCCGCTGCTGCTGCAATCCTACGGCATTTTTGCCTGGCCTACGCGGTTGCATGGAGAATGAAAGTGCCGTTTCGCATCGCCGCCCCCTGCGCGCTGATCGGCACGTCCAACTTCTTCGAGCTGGCCGTGGCCGTCGCCATCGGGCTGTTCGGCCTTAATTCTGGTGCCGCCCTCGCCACGGTGGTGGGCGTGCTGGTGGAAGTGCCCGTCATGCTGTCGCTGGTGGCCCTGGCCAACCGCACCAAACAATTTTTCCCTGGATAACGTAACAATGACCAATCAAAATCCCGACTTGCCCAATCTGGCGGCTGAACAGTTGCACCCTATTGACACGGACAAGCTCTTCGCGGCGCAGCCCAGCCATCCGGTGCAGGTATTGATGCTTTATGGCTCCTTGCGCCAACGCTCCTTTTCGCGGCTCCTAACCGAGGAGGCCGCGCGCATTCTCACGGCCCTCGGCGCCGAGGTGAAGCTCTTCGACCCCAAGGGCCTGCCACTGGTGGATGACGACAATGTCGACCACGAAAAAGTGCAAGAACTGCGCGAACTCTCGCTTTGGTCAGAAGCACAAGTGTGGTGTTCGCCAGAACGCCACGGCAATATGACCGGGCTGATGAAAACGCAGATCGACTGGCTGCCCCTCGCCCCCATTGGCGGCGTACGCCCCACCCAAGGCCGCACCTTGGCACTGATGCAGGTCTGCGGCGGCTCACAAAGCTTCAACACCCTCAATCAGATGCGGGTGCTGGGCCGGTGGATGCGCATGATCACCATCCCCAACCAATCCTCGGTGCCCAAAGCCTTCAATGAATTTGACGAGGCAGGCCGCATGCACCCCTCCCCTTATTACAATCGAGTGGTGGACGTGATGGAGGAGCTAATGAAATTCACCCTCCTCACCCGCGCCCCCGCCGCCTATCTTGTGGACCGCTATTCCGAACGGGTGGAAAGCCGTGAAGAGCTTTCAAAGCGCGTGAATATGAAGGCGATTTAGCTACTCACTGGCCATCGTAATATGGAAAAGGCGGTTGCCGCTTTTACGCATATTGATAAACCAGTTTTTCAACTCGTCTGCAGAGGCAGATGAAATCGCCTCCAACAGACGCTCCTTGCTATAAGGTGTTTTATTGCGGCGCGAGAGCTGAAGCGTAAAAAAGGAGTGCTGTTGATCAAAATCATATGTTTCTGATGCTATGCTTTCGTGCAGCGCTGCCCGAAGCCCTTCAAACTTTTTGGACTGCACCAAAGCCAAAACTTCCTCATCAAAACGCTCAAACAACGCTTGTTCCATCGCTTTGGCCATGTCGCTTTCTTCGACGTCAATCTGCAAGCCCAAACTCACCACTTGATCAAGCATCAACTCGGCCTCCACATCCGTTGCGGTCTGCTTACCCTGAACTTCAGCGGAAAGTTGTTGCGTCACCGTTGCAACAACCATAAACGCTAGATAAGTCAGCGCATCGCAGTTTTCACCTGTGCCGCAATCATCAATTTCGAACAGATGGCTTAATGATACACCCGTCCAATTGGCCGCGCCGGGCTCCACAGTTCGGCGTGTCGTGTTCTTTCCATTAAATTCGCCGCGAAGATCTAACCGCTCAGCGCGTTCTAGCCGGGTCGGTGAATCGCCAAAAACTTCCAAAATATCAGCTTTCGTTACATCGCCCGACACAACTATGCTGATATTTTCCGGCGTATAGAACTGGTTATGAAACGCTTGCGCGTCCTTCGCCGTCAACAATGCTGTGTTTGGTCGTGAGGTCATTTGGTCTATTGGCAGGTTTGTGCCCTCCAATAAAGCTTGCTGCGCGGCAAAGTGTGATGATGCCCTGACCTGTGCGCTCAGATAGCGGTTTTCAAATTCTTCAATGATAAAACCGTGCTGCTGCTCGATCGCCGCCTCCGGCAAGTCCACCACTGGCAGCAACAAGCTGGAAATTCGTTCTAGCTCCCGCGCCAAAACGAAGTCTGACGTCAGAATATTGTAGATGGTGTGCGTGGGCCACGTTTGCGCTGGCAAAATCTGACTTGAACCATTTGATCGGTTAGCGCGGTGCCACACCAAATGCTCAAGAAAATGTGCGTGACCAGGGGTGTCTTGATTGTGCCAAGCCCCCGCATGTACCAACAATGTCATGAGCACATCATTGTTGTTTTCAGCTATTGGATACAAATATACGCGGCCGATCGCTGAATCAAATTGGACCAGTTCGAGCTTGCTGTCGGCAGCAATTATACCACCACGCCAATACAAAATACCGACGATAGATATCACGACGATCAGTAGAAATACTGGAAAAGACTTTAATTTCATAACTCTAAAAACGTTCAAGAATATCAGATTAAATAGTCATATATTTTTTTTCGCCTTGGCAAGCCATAAATCAATCTCTTGCGCCTCCCCCCCACGCCTGCGGCCACGCGGTTAAATCGGGTTGCATCGCATCGAGCTTTTTCATTTCATCAAAAATCTGCTCGCGCACCCAGCGGTGCGCCGGGTTGTTGGTGGAGCGCTTGTGCCAAACGCCGACAATTTTGACAATTGGGATATGCATGGGCGGAATAAAGATATCGAGTTGCATTTGATCCGCCCATTTCTGCCCCAACTGCCAAGGGATCAGCGCGATCATATCGCTTTCACTCACCACCCGGCAGACGCCGGAAAACACCTGCAATGTCATGCCTACCTTGCGGCTGCGCCCAAGTCGCGCCAAGGCAGCATCGCCCATGGCCGACGAATTGCCCTCTGGTGAGAACAGCGCGTGGCGCAGATCACAAAACAGGTCAAGGGGCATCATGTCGCCTGCGGCAATGCCCGCGCCTTGGATGGCGGGGTGATTGCGTCGGGCGATCGCGGCGAAGGACGAGCGAAACAAAATTTTCTTTTCCGCCCAATTGCCCACCGGCTCATCTGGGATCAACGCCAAGTCTGACAATTCCCGCTCCACCGTCTCGATGTAGCGGTGGGGCACAAGATCAATCAGCTTGGGCTGAATGTTGGGGGCGGCCAGCGCCATATCTTTGGCCAAAAGCGGCATGAGCAGTTCTGCGAAAAAAATCACTGGCTGCAATACGAAACGACAAATGTTCCGCCGCCGGGTCAAAGGATTTTGGCTGCTCAAATAGGGCTTCAAGTCGATCCAACTCTTCCCGCAAAGGCATTGCAATTTCTTTTGCATAATCTGTGGGCACCAATTTGTTGCCCCGGCGGATAAACAATTGATCATCAAGTGTGGCGCAAGCGCGACAGTGCACTCGACACCGCCGATTGCGACAGGTTCAGTTTTTGCGCCGCTTTCACCGTCGATTGTTCGCGCAGCAGCGTATCCAACACCCGCATCAGGTTTAAATCAAAGGTTGCGAAATTCATTTCATCAATAACCTTTATAAACAAAATCAGCTTGGCTTATTTTAACCGGAGTTTTATTAATAGGGCAACGGAGGCGCCTTCGTTTTATCTCAGGGAGGAGAAAAACGATGTCCGAATTCACCATTGATGACAACACGCTCAATTGGCGCGGTGTTCTTTATAAAAACCTTTTGCCGCGGGAGGCGACCGGCGGTTCCATTTCGGTGGTCGACAGCTTATCGCCCGCGGGCAGCGGCCCGCCGCGCCATGTGCATGAGGCTGAAGACGAAACTTTTATCGTTCTAACAGGCCGATGCAGATTTTGGCTTGAGGGCGATGTTTTCGAAAAAGGCCCCGGCGAAAGTGTCTTTGTGCCCCGCGGGGCCGAGCATACTTTTCAAATCACTGGTGATAAACCATCGCGCCATTTGGTGGTTCTCACCCCGGGCGGGTTTGAGCAATTTTTCAAAGAAATGGCTGACGGCGATTTTGCCATACCAGCAGATATGGCGCCATCGAGGCCGCTGCAGTGCGCTATAATTTGCGCTTTACCGGGCCACCGCTTGCGGCCAACTGAATAAAAGGGAGGAAGAAAATGAACAATTTAACAAAATGGTTTTTTTGCCGCCGGGGCGCTTAGTGCATTGGTGGGCATGGCTTGGGGCATCCAAATGTCCGCCACCCATGACCACACTTTGTCCCCAGCCCATGGGCATCTCAATCTAATCGGGTTTGTCACCTTGACGATCTATGGCATTTATTATGCACTGACGCCAAGCGCGGCGAACAACAGGATGGCGACAGCGCATTTGGGTTTAAGCCTGTTGGCGGTGTTTATTTTGGTGCCCGGCATTGCCATGGCCATCACCGGGGTCACCGAAGTGCTTGCGCAAATCGGATCACTTCTCGCCATTCTAACCATGGTGATGTTTTTGATCATGATTTTGCGCCACGGCGTCGGCGCAAAAAGCTGAAATCAATTGAAAGGACAATCGCATATGTCAAACAAGATCAAAGTCTATCACATACCCGCTTGCCCTTTCTCTCAACGGCTGGAAATCCTGCTGGCCCTCAAGGGTCAGCGGGACGCAGTTGAATTTGAAGTTGTCGATATCACCAAGCCGCGCGATCCTGAATTGCTGGCCAAAACCCGTGGCACCACGGCCCTGCCCGTGTTGGAAACCGCCCAAGGCGACATTTTAAAAGAAAGTCTGGTGATCCTGCGCTATCTGGACGAAGTTGTGGGCCCCACACCCGTGCGGCAACAAAATCCGCTCAAACATGCGGTGGAAAATATGTTGATTGCCCATGAAGGGCCGCTCACCATCACCGGCTATACCATGGTGATGAACCAGGACCCGAGCCAGCGGCAAAACTATGTCGACAAAATGCTCGATCACTACCGCACCTTGAACGATTTTTTGGCGCACCACAGCCCTAAGGGCACGTTTTTATTCGACGAATTCGGGTTGGCCGAAGCGGTCTATACACCGCTGTTTATGCGGTTTTGGTTCCTTGATTATTATGAGGAATTCGACATTCCACAAACCGAGCTTTCGCCCGGTTGCTTAAATGGCGCAATGCCTGTGTGGCGCATGACGCAACCCAGCAAATCTCGCGCGAAGAGATCGTCAAACTCTATTATGATTACGCCCTGGGCGCCGGCAATGGCGCTAAACCAGAAGGCCGCAACATGTCGAGCTTTGCGTTTGACCCAAACTGGCGCGAACGCCCGTGGCCGCCGCAAGATAAATATAATCATCGCGCCAGCGACGAAGAATTGGGCTTGCACTCTGCGTAAATCGCCCGCTGAGCATAAAAATGCTAAGATGATGCACAGAATCGAGTGCCAAAAACAAAATTTTTGACCCGCTTTGTTCCAAAGCGAAACGCGGCCGTAGGCCGCGAAATTGGGACGCCCCGCGTGCCATACACCCATAAAATTGGAACTTCCGCCGCCCACAATCGTTTTACTTTGCAACTGATCGCAAACGAAAGCGAGGTCACACAATGGCAAATGAAGAAACACACAATCTAATCAGTAGCGACAAGGTGGAAGACACCAAAGTCTATGATTTGAAGGGTAACGACATCGGCAATGTGGAAAAGCTTATGCTCGAGAAAAAAAAGTGGCCGCGTTGCCTATGCCGTTATCCGCTTTGGTGATTTCTTTGGCTTGGGCGGCAACACCTACCCGCTCCCTTGGGACAAGCTGACCTACGATGAAAAGCTCGACGGTTACCACCTAGACGTTGACCGCGACAAAATCGAAGGTGCACCTAAATCACCTGGTCCAGATGATGTTCATTGGACACCGCAGGCCGGCAACACCATTTATACCCACTACGGTGTGCTGCCCTATTGGACCATTCCGCACGTGAGGTAGGACAGACCAGACGCATATTTGGTGCCCAAATAAAACAAACCGCTCACCCCTTTGGGTGGGCGGTTTTGATCAAACTTAAAAATATTCTCAAGCTTTGGCATTTCCAACCAAATACTATCGAAATTGCCCTCCTGTCTCCCGGCTTGATGTTTCGTCCTTAAATGACCCGAGCCCCCGTTTATGCAAATGACGACGAACAAATTGAACGCAGCCTTCCCGAAGCTGTAGGCGAAAAATCTAAAGAAAAAGAACTTTAGTAAATGCTTATATACGTGGGACAGCACTTCCTATTTTTGGGACAGGTCACAAATTTGATGAGACACCTCAAAAATAAGCTGGGACACGCACCTCTAACTCCTTGAAATAATTGATAAAATAAAATGTTGCAGTTTTTAAACCCTAAAAACACTCCTAAAACGGTGAAAAACCTTCGTTTTTCGGCCTCTGCACAGGGGTGCGTAGCGTGTGAAGGGATATTGAGGACGGCGTCCGATTTGGTCCAAAATAGGAATGAGAGTAAGATGTTGGTTTAATTGGAAGTTTAGGCCGCAAGAGAGCCCGAGTGGCGATTGAGCGACCCTCCTCCTCCCTGCTTCCCCGCTTTTCCTGAGCGCTTTCCAGGGAATTGCGTGGATTTTTTCCTGAAAGCAGAGGAGGCAGTTATGCCAAAACTAAAAGTGGTCCCCACAGGCCAAAAAGTTCCAGTAGACAGCGCCAAACCTGACAGCGTTGTTTGGGATGATTTGATCCCTCAATTGGGTCTGCGTACTCGTAACGGGAAACAGACCTGGATTGTTCAAACCAGAATAAATGGCAAATCCGTAAGACGAAGTCTTGGTGGAGTCGATGGCATAAGTCTGGATCAAGCACGCATCTTGGCTGAGGCATGTGTAGATGGATTGCAGCTTGAGCATCCAAAGCTAACGGCTCACACATCTATAAAACAATTTGCGCCCTTGTTTTTTGAACAGTGTAAAAACGGATGGAAGCCCGCCACACGAGGTGGACATCTGTCAAATCTAAAAAATCAGATTTTGCCGCTATTGGGTGATCGAAAAGTGAGCCAGATTCAACGCTGCGATGTGGTAACTTGGTACAACCAGCTGGGTGGATCAGCAGGAACAAAGAATCGTGCCCTAGCTGTACTATCCGACCTGATGAACCATGCCGAGATTGTCGGTCTACGTCTCCCCAGCAGCAATCCATGTAAAGGTCTAAGGCGGCGTAAATCTGAGTTTGTTGCAGAATATTTGGATCCAGCAGGCTATGCCAAACTTGAGCAATCCCTTCAAACTTGGGATCAGGACTATTTGATCGAACTAGCATTCATCAGATTTGTTGCGCAGACAGGTTGTAGAAGGGGTGAAGCAGAAGCCGCCTGTTGGCACCAGTTTGAACAAAACCGCCTCATACTGCCTGATTCAAAAAATGGCCCCAAAGTTATCTGGCTGGGTAAACCGACCATCAAACTGTTGGCCTCACTGCCTCGAAACAACGACCACATCTTTGTCGGCAAAGTCCCTACTCGTTTCGCCAATCGGGTGAATGAGATTTGGCAAAAAGTTCGCACGGATTTGGGACGACCGAATTTCAGAATTCACGATTTGCGCCACAGCTTCGCGTCCACTGCTATCAATATAGATGTTGATCTGACAATCATTGGCGGCTTGCTTGGTCACGCCGATCAAGACACCACTGCTGGTTACGCTCACCTAAACGAGAAGAGTGTTGCGAACGCTAGCAAGCGGGTGGGTGCGCACTTTGAGAAAACATTTTCAGCGAAATCTGTTTCGAGGCAGCCAATCCTGCATGGCAAGTCAATGTTCAAGCGCTTTAGTAATTCAAAACTCTCTCTTCCTGCATTTTGTAAAAACGAACAGCTAGATCCAAGGCAGTTTAGGAAGGAACTCATCGAGTGGCGGCGGGCCTTAAAAGAAGGAGCGACACAATGAAAACGCTAACGCTACTCACACCTCTTCTATTATCTGTCTAAAGCCAAGAGATAAGGAATACACCCTTTATGATGCCCAATGCGAAGGCTTGGCTTTACGCATTCAGCCATCTGGATCATTCTCATGGGTGATGTGGGAACGGCACAATAAGAAAACCAGACGTGTAACACTAGGCACCTACCCTGACCTATCGCCAGATGAAGCTCGGCAGCTATTTGGGCAACGCAAGGCAGGTGTAACCACTACTGCTGCGGTCAAGACAAGGACAATCGAATTTGGAACTTTATGTCAGAGATTTTTAGAAACAAAGAAGCAAACCTATAAGCCAAAAACCCTCAAGTCATTTATGTCCTACCTGAACACGCAGCTGCTTCCGGCCTTTGCGAATAAAAGCGTTGGCAAAATTGATCCCGCGTATGTCGCCCAATGGTTCCAGTCATATGCCAACAAAGCCCGGGGGGCGCAAACCAAGCACTTGGACATTTCACGACAATCTTCAACTGGGGTGTAAATAACGGGCATCTTCCGTTCAATTTGCCAAACCCTGCTGCGCCAATTCATCCCAATAAAATGTTGGCAAGAGGGCGAATGCTAAACTCTGACAAGCTTAGTGCCTTGTGGCAGGTATTAAGCTCTCCTCCCCCCAGATGTGATCAAGCAGCAAATGCAATAAAGCTTATCATTTTAACCGGCTGCCGTAGTGGCGAAATCTTTGGGCTAACTTGGAAAGAAGTGTTGCCCACTAAAATCCAACTCAAGGCTGCCAAACGAGGGCCGAGGGCAGTTATGTTAAGCCAACCGGCAATTGATCTTGTGAAGATTCTGCGCATCGGCAATAACTCAAAATTCGTTTTTCCCTCTTCGCTATCGGAGACAGGTCACCTTACCTGTGTGGACGCCTCATGGGTCACAATTAGAAACGCTGCTGGCATACCAGAGGACACACGCATTCATGATCTCAGACACACTTACGCGTCCCATGCCATCCTTTCAGGCGAAACACTCAGCATGACCGGCAAGCTTCTTGGTCATGCCTCACTTCGGTCAACCAAGCGCTATGCCCATCTTGATCCGGGGCAGTTGGCTAAAAATGCTGATCTCATCTCGAAGAGGATAGAAAGTATGATGAGATTTGAAAATTAGCTGCATATGCCGAGAGACCGCGTACTGGTTTTGGACTTGCACTCCCCGCATCAGATCGTGACCAGCGGGGAGTTGCTACAACCTTGGCCGAGGCCGCAGAAAATCCAGAAGTCCATCACAAGTGGAACGATTGCTCGATTATTTCGCAACAAAATGTCAGGTGTTAAATTAGCGAGATCTAATATTCATAAATCTATAATATTAGATATGAATTTTCCACTTGACTGGACTAGAAAAGCTATTCAAGAATTTTTCTACACTTAGTTCATTACTTTTTTATTTCAGGAATATTTGAGTGATTAGTCAAACTTTTGTCTTGAACCAGTCTTCGCAATGTGTGGGTTCTTCGACCCTGACCACGCTAGATAGCTGGGCAGACACTCATCAGATAAACCTCTCGTCAATCATTGACTTCGCCTTACACCATACAGCTACTAAAGATGCGTCAGATTTCGATCCCGAATCTGCAAAAACAACACTTACTTCTGACGACGTCAAAAAGCTCACCCGTGACGCCCTGCGAACCAATCTTCCTCAGCTATCAGACGAAATTGAAACTTCTTTTGAAACCGTCGAGATAAAAACAGACATTCAAACAAGCAGATTGACGCCACCATATTTTCAACCGGGAGAGGATGATGGGCCAATCATCTGCGTAAACTTTGACGGGTCCGCGCGGAGCGTGATTGATCTCGTGCATGAATATGGCCACGCGGCGCATCATTATGCCTGTGGCCACGCCAATATCTCCCCGATTTTTCGCGAGGTATTCGCCTTTTTGGCGGAGTTAATGTTGTTAGAACACCTTTGCTCACTTGAGCATTCGGATCTCCAATTGCTCGAACAAACAATGCTCTTTGACGATGAAGGCTATCTTGGAGATGATCTTACACTATTGGCGGACTCTGTTCGCGACAGACAATCGAGCTACGAGTATCGCTGGAATTACCCGATTGCGCGATATATGGCCGGCTGGATTTTCAAATATTATGACAGAGACAGCATCTACTCGTTATTCCAGCACGATGGCAGCTTAACCGACTTATTGAATATCGACGAAATTCTGCGCGCTGCCTGTTCCGGGAATACTCTGCCAGAATTGCCTGATTTACCAAAAGACTCAGCACAGTCTGCCTATGCCTATCTGGGCGCGATGACCATGCTGGATATGGAATATCTGGAAGGCCCCTCTGAACTGCCAATCACCGACTACTATGAGCTGCTTTCAGCGCATCTACGCGATCAGTCGACGTTCCTGTTGCTTGATGGACGTTCAAAACCGGCAGCCTATGCGGCTTGGCGAACTGCTCCAGATGGCGTGGTAACGCTCACAAGACAAAGTGCTCCCTTTGGCGATCATCTCAGCCTTCTAAAAACGCTCAAATCTCACTTCGGAGACACACGGATTATAAGCGAACACGCGCGTGCCTCTCGGAAGGAGCAGCGGCCATGGTGAATCTGGATCTTTACAGCTGCGTTGGCTACTCACTCGAACTCCTCGCAAAATCCGAATATCACAAGGATTTTGATATGGGCGCCTATCTTGAAGAAGAGGTACTTCCCGCAATTGAACTAGGCCAGGCACGATTCTACCTCACGGCAGAAGGGATTCCGACTGGCTTTGTCACATGGGCTTGGCTCTCCGAAACAGTACGCAACGAAGTGCACAAGACCGGTCGGGGGTTAGAACAACACGAATGGCAATGCGGGCCGCACCTCTTTGCCAATGATTTTGTGACCCCCTATGGCACCATCAAACATGTCGTGAAGGATCTTGCAACGAACCTGTTTCCGAACGAAATCGCAACCAGCTTGCGTCGACACCCGGATGGGTCTGTACGACGGATAAATCAGTGGGTGGGTGTAAACTGTCGCCAATCGGTGTCCGAGGAAGTCGCATGAATGTCGCTTATCCGCCCACCGAGTTCATTTCTGACAGCGACGCCGTATCCGGCTTTAAGACGCTTTTGATCGAAGGCTTTGAGAATCCCTACAAATCCGTTGGGCGCGTACGGATTACTGTACCTGAAAATGCAAGCCTGAGCTTCACTGCGACATTAGACGAACACCTCATTATTGAGGATGATTGCGATCAGCAGGATTGCGACACAGAAATCATCATCCCGATTTCGACAGTTCATCGGATATTTGAGGAATTTGAATTTCTAGATTTTCGCGATCCCGATTTTATCGGCACAATTGAATTGAAGGGCGACTTGGCACTGGCCGGTCACCTCGCAAAGTCCTGCCTTCGTCCATCGAACACAACCCTTGCGCAATTCGCAAAAGCCGAACGGCTCCATGCACAAAAGAAATATCGCGCACTTAAGCAATGTGACGTGATGGAGCAGCCTACTCAACTGGATGTGTTAAGCGCAATCAATGAAAGCCGACCAATTGTCGTAAAGGGATTGAAAACGACACCGCCTCTTGAGGGGTGGAGTTTGGACAAGTTGGTGCAAAAATATGGAACCGCCATCACACGCGTGCGCTCCGCAACTCAAAAACAAACCATGACCGAGTTTGTTGCAGAGCTAAAGGCATTTGCGGCAAATCCACATAGCGAAATGGTCGAAGGATTTACAAAACCCTATACTGAAGGGTCAACTTTGCCAGAGGAGATGTGGTCGGACTTTGGGCCGCTGTTTTTTGACGCGGAAGAGTTTATACCGCCTCAACTCTGGTTAGGCGCTATCCCGACGCATGTTCCAACCAGCAGCTTGCACCGTGATCCGCTAACAGGCTTTTTGCTGCAAGTGATCGGCAAAAAACGACTGGACCTTTATTCCGCGGATCAAGCGCCCATGCTGGCACCACTCAAAGCCTATAACAATTATCAACCCTGCTGGTTCAAGCCCGAAAATCCGAACTATGAGCGATTTCCAGCTGCCAAAGGCGCCTCTTGTATCTCAGTTGTTCTGGAACCCGGAGATCTAATCATTCAGCCAGCAGGCTGGTTTCATCAGGTTTACGCACTGGACAGTCCAAATATGTCCGTAAGCTATTTTTGGCGCCATGGTTAGGGTGCCGCAACAGAATATATCGTCCAAAGGTTGGGGGATATATAGGCGGCGAGAGGTTGGTTCAGAACCCCTCGCCAATCGAGCCGGCGGCACAAGCCGCCAACCGACAACAGGAATTGATTATCACAAATTTATTCCGCAATTAAGGAAAGAAAATGTCAGCAGATAATTGCTTTGATTATACTGATCTTGAGTCACAGGTGAGCTTTGGCGGGAGCCGGAAGAAAAAAAAGAGACGGCGGCGGTCAACTTCGCGCAGCGCTGTAGTAGCTTCAAGTAAGCCCCGCGCCTCGCAAAATCAGCAAAATAGCAAGGGTGGTATATTTCACCGCAACAGCCCGATTTCGATTTTCAAAAAGAACTATGACGACAATCTAAAATCAAACATCATCGGTGGCGACAAGTATTTTCATTGCAAAGCAAATGCTGAATCTGCGCGAAACAATATAATGAACGTTCCAGGTGCTATCATCTTGAGTACAGCAAAGGAAGCATATGACATCGCTCGTCATACCCTCTCCGGCGATCCCAGATACTCAGACAGCAAAGAAGATATGGGCGCAAATATGCATGGCTTGAGCCAAGGCATATTAAGCCCAAACAAGTCGCCAAAAGATATTTGCAAAGGATACCGCCCCAATGGTCTGGATGAAAAATTCTAAGCTGCGATTTATAGTAATTCTCGTTACGATTTCGTTACTTGGATACATTTTCTGGTTTTTTTATGTTTAGCCAATTCGCAGAGCAAATGACTTGCATTGACGCTGGCTTAATCTGGAATGATGTTGAACAAATTTGCACTGGTGAAAACTCCCCTAAATAATCTATTTCACAGCCGTTTTAGTCATAGCGCGATTTTGAATTCAGCGAAAATAATACCTGTTGATTAAACTCAACAGGCGGCGAGAGGTTGGTTCAGAACCCCTCGCCAATCGAGCCGGCGGCACCAGCCGCCAACCGACAACAGGAATAAATTATTACAAACTTATTCCGCAATTAAGGAAATAAAATGTCAGCAAACAATTGTTTCGATTATAGTGACCTTGAATCACAGGTGAGTTTTGGTGGGAGCCGGAAGAAGAAAAAGAGGCGGCGTTCTAGTAGATCTGCGCAAACTGCACCCTATTCTCCTGCTGGAGGCCCTACTAGAACGTCCACCGCAAGAGTACCTGAGGCTAGAGTAGTTGCCGCTACTACAATTTTTGCTAAGAATTATCTTGATCTACAGCAGGCGAACACACGAGGATCCGACAAATATTTCCATTGCAAAGCAAATGCAGAGGCATCACAACTCGGGCTGGAACGTGAGGCAAAAAGCTTAAGTTCTATAAAGGAAATATTGGATTTTCCGACGGGTCATGGAAAAGATTCGGGCGCAGATCAAGCTGCCAATAGATATGGTCGTGAAATGGGCAGAAATCACCCCAACACTCCGGCTCGGGACCTCTGCTCTTGCTATCGGCCAAATGGTCTTTCGGAAAGATATTAAATGAAACGCAATTTGATCATTGTTGCGGCATTGTTTGTGCTCGCAATAATCCTAATGTATTTATTCTTGCGGTTTAGCACATTCGGACAAATGAATCACTGTCTGGACATGGGCGGAATATGGATTTCTGAAAACAATACTTGTGACTGGTAGGTTTCTCTGGTTACACAGCATCGGGGTGAGGGACATCTCCCGCGTACCGATGCTGTATTGAATATTCATGATTTATTGACAGTATAAAAATGCATCAATCACCATCATACTTGAAATCGCAAGCTGTCGCCACAATCGACAACTGGCTATATCGAAGAAAAATAGACATTAACTTCAGAGCGGCATTTTACAGGTACAAAAATAGATCAAGAATCCCTACGAATTCTATTTTAAATACGCTGCGTCAAGTAGAAAAAAATCAGATTAGTTTTTCAAAAATCTCCAACAATGTGTTAGGTACGACACAATTTGCTGCGAGTGCGAGCGGCGATTTGTTTGAAATCAGTCCAGCTTCATCTGGACTATGGCTCGCCCTCAGCATAGACGATAACAACGAAGTAGATCATTCAAGAGTGGGAACCTGGGAGGATCTCAAATTTGATCTGGAGTTGACTGGCGAAATTTGGGCACTGAAACAGCACGATCCAAATGCCCGTATGCCTGCTGGAGTGCCGAGCAGTGAACCTCCTTCCAAATCAGAGTTCCAAGACTTCGTCGCGGCCCATTTCCAGTCAAAAGCAAACTTAGCGCTCAAAATTGTCGGCATTTCAGTTTTGGTCACCCTAATTGGTGTTGCAACACCACTCGGATTCCAAACCTTTACTGACAAAATTTTGCCCTATGCGGCCCAACACTCCCTTATCGCCATAGTGACTCTACTCATTTTAGGCGCTGTCGCGGCAAATATACTCAGTTGCTACCAGAATTATCTGCAATCCATCCTATTTGCCAAATATCAAAACGGGTTGGGGAAGGAGGTTTTTGCACGCCTATTGGCCATGGACATCCCCTATATCGACAAACATAAAGTGGGAGATCTGACCAAACTGGTGGATCAGATCGAAGAAAGTTCCGAATTTCTGGTAATGGAGCTTCTCGGCACCGTTACGGCGGTCATTTCACTCTTTGTGGTTTTGCCGCTTCTCTTTCTTTACAACGTGCAATTGGCCTCCATAGTACTGGGGATCGGCATTGTCATGGCGATTACCATAGCGGTTTCCCTTAGCACCTTGCGTAAGCGCGTGAAGCAGGCTTATCGATATGATGCGAGCTTTCAGTCTGTTTTGATTGAGGCGCTGAAGGGCATGCACACCATCAAAGCGCTTTCCAACGAGCCCTATTTTCGCCACCGCACCAACCATGCGTTGGAAGTGAACCTCTACGGCTTTTTCAATGTTAGCCGCTTGCGGCATATCCTGGGTTCCATCTTAGGGTTCCAAAGCCAATTGATTTCCATTGCTGTGATTTTTTTTCGGTGCTCAAGCTGTGTTCGCCAATCAAATGACCGTCGGCCAGCTCATCGCGTTCAACATGCTTGCCAACAATGTTGTTGGCCCCTTGGTGGCAGTGGTGATGACGGCAGCAGGCTGGGAAAACTTTCGCCTCGCCCGCAGAAAACTGTTAGAACTTGTCCCCCCAGACGAAAGCAATCTGCTTGACGGTGATCATATAAATCTCAAAGGCGACATCGAATTTGAAAATGTCTGGTTTCGCTATCCAGAAACTGAAGAGTGGGTTTTGAAAGATCTAAACCTGACGATCAAACAGGGTGATATTGTCGGCATAGTCGGCAGCAGCGGCTCCGGCAAATCCACCCTCGCCGCACTGCTGACGGGCTTCTATGCGCCTACAAAGGGCAAGATTAAAATCAACGGTTACGACATCACAACGCTTTCCCCCCGGAAGTTAAGATCGCGCATTGCCTCCGTGCAGCAAACCAACTTCTTGTTTAACACATCAGTGCTCGAGAATATCCACCTTGGTAGATTGGGTTCGGATTATGAGGATATTTTGAACGCTTCCAAAGACTCTGGCGCAGAACAGTTTATCGAAGAGATGCCCAACCGATATATGACCGAACTAAGCGAAGATGGTGCCAATCTATCTGGTGGCCAACGGCAACGCCTGGCAATCGCCCGTGCGCTTGTGCGCGATTCTGACATAATGCTGTTTGACGAAGCCACAAGTGCCCTCGACAATGAAACCGAAGAGCTCATCAAAAGCACGATTTATAAATCCTGCCAGGGCCGAACCGGCCTTATCATCGCACATCGGCTGAACACCCTCTCCTATTGTCAGCGACTGATTGTAATGAACCATGGTGAAATTGAAGCCGACGGCTCCCATAACGAGCTCCTAAAAACAGAGAATAGCTATAAACGCATGTGGGAAAGTATGTTGAAACGCGACACCGTGATTATGGGGCAAACGCTGGAGCCAGAGGCGGCCAATGCAGTATGAAGCTAAAGAACTTCAGGTTCTGCATCAGCTCAGCGATGACCCCGAGATCAGTAAGCGGTTTGCCGTTCCGCCTGACCTGAAAATTATGGCGATCATCACCATGGTTACGCTCGGGATGGCGATGGCGGCAGGCATATTCTTCAAGGTTGACCAAATCGTACCGGCGCAAGGCGTGTTGGAAACACAGCAAAAACTGTTTGATGTACGCTCAACAGAAGCCGGGCTTGTTGCAAAAATCCATGTAGAAGAAGGACAATTTGTCAAAGCAGGCACCCCGCTTGTGGAAGTTGATCCGGAGCCAATCGAGCTGCAGATTTCCGGCATCGAAAGCCAACAACAACGCATCTCGCGGACCATTTGGACAGACTTCTACCAAATAAGGCAATTCATTGGACGGGATGTAGCTGATGCCCTTGCGAGCAAAATTGGAACAATCAGCGACCCCATTCGAGCAGTTGGTTATCAGCAAATCTTAGAAAAGACCCTTGTCGACGAGTTGGCCGTTATTGAACAATCCGTTGGTGAACTTGTTGCGCGGCAAAACCGCGATCAGAAGCAGTTGGAAAGCTCACGGCAAAGCATAATAATCGCGGAAGCAGCCATGGAGCGCAACCGATTGCTTCTTGCACAAGAGCTTGGCAGTCAAGTTCAATTTGAAAGCACTCAGCAACAGTTTCTGGACGCTAAGGACCGCATCTCGCTACTTGAAGCCAGCATCAAATCACAAGCGGCCGAAAAACGGCGCTTAGAAGCCGAGGCGACCAAGCTGGAAGGCCAGTTCGTTTCCGAGCGCCTTGTGCGAATTCACGATAATGTAGATGAGTTTTACAGACTTGAGTATGAGAAGTCCGGATTGAAGCGCCGCCTCCGTGAGCTTTCCCTACGTGCGCCATTTGATGGATTGGTCGACAAACTCAATGTGCTTGGAAAAAGCGAGGTCATCGAGGCCGGGCAATCAATTGTCTCATTGCGCCCAGAATATGACACGACAAACCTCCAGATCGACATGACCGTCCCTTCAAACTTTGCAATCTGGGTACAGGAGGGAATGACCTTTCGCGCAAGCTCGCTCGGCAATAGCCGGAGGATCACGGATATATCACAGGAATCGTGGAATACGTCTCAAAATCAACTGAAGACCAGAACGGAAAGCGAGTATACCGGGTTCGCGGCAAAATCGAAGAATTTGATTACACAGACCGTATAGATCGCACTGAAGCCACGGAAACGCTCATGAGACCAGGACTGCAGCTCGCCGTCGAAATCAAAGTCGGAAAGCGTCGGCTTATAAACTATATCCTAGATCCATTCTCTGATGGTTTTAAACGGGCAATGTCCGAACCTTCCTAGGCACCTAACTGTTAGTCCGACCGGTCGCTCAGCAGCCTGATCGTAAATATCATCGGAGAAGATTAAAGCCAAAGCATAGAGGTTGAGTACAGTTTTTGGCCGACGCTGATATTTTTAGGCCCCGCACCGTAACGCTTCAATGTGTAGTTTCACCTTTTTGATTGACGGCAAACCGCCTTCGATCATGCTTGTGACTGGCGATTGGCCATTAAACAGACTTCCAGAATTTGCTCGCTTCGGCCATCCGTCCGCCAACGGTCCGTTGAAGAGCATATTCAGCCCTTTAAATTTGCCCAACAAGTGGGCGATACGTGTCATCTGGTCTTCGTCAAATTCACCTTTGAAGGCACCCGCTTTCATACGGTCCCAGTTCACCAAAGTCACACCAAACAGTGAAGTTGCCTCGACATTAGAGAGAGACCAGATTTTGGCCATCTGAACCATTGCCGACGCGACCACTCGAGATTTTTTTTGGTTCCCGAAGAGCCTCTGTCAAAAAAAGATGTTCTACTTGCTGCTCTGCATTCACCACTGACCATCCTTTTCTAACTTGGGTTTGTATGATTTGAAACATACGAAACAGATTTACCAGAAGAGAGAATTCACGCCAAACTACAAATCAAAATGCCAGATGTGGACACAAAAATGACTGGAATCCTATCTGCCTTCGAGCCCAATATATCCCAAAAGCTGACCTTCAGAGCTTCGATTGTGACGAACAATTCCTAAAAAGCTCAAAATGGAAAGTTCAAAAACAGAAGATCACGCAAATTTAGCGGAACAACTTCCAATTCCATCAACCGCAAGGTTGATGTTGTCGCCTTTACGGACATCAATCAGCGCGCCAAGTGAACCTGACAGAATAGGCTCGCCAGCTTTTAACACTTTGCCCATTTCGCCGAATTTATTGGCCAACCAAGCGACAGCATTAGCTGGGTGTCCAAGAGAAGCTGCCCCAATGCCTTGAGTGACCTGTTTCCCATCGATCAAAATGCGCATTTTACATTTGGCCAGATCAAGGTCCCTGATGCCTATTCTGGCATCGCCAAGTATGAGCGCACCGCATGACGCGTTGTCTGCAATCGTATCGATGATATTTATCTGCCAATTGTGAATTCTTGAATCCACAACTTCTAAGCAAGGGCTCACATAGTCCGTGGCCTCAATCACCATTTCTGGCGTCACATTTGGGCCGCTTAAATCCTTTTTGAGCACAAATGCAATTTCACCCTCAATGCGAGGCTGAATGAGATTTGAATAATCAATCACATCGCCTGAGCGATAGGCTGTGTCTTCGAGCAATACTCCAAAATCAGGTTGGTCTATGCCCACAGCCTTCTGCACGGGCTCAGAAGTTGCCCCAATCTTTTTTCCAATAACGCGAAGGCCCGATTTAATTCGGTGGGACAACATATAAGTTTGGATCAAATAGGCGTCACCGATCGTCAATTCATGGCCACGTTGACTAATCGGCGCAATGGGGGCGCGATTGATCAAAGCCTTGTGCAACTCCAAGCCAAGTTGCTGTAAAAGACCATTATGTGAAGTCTCACGCACCTTTTGCCGCCTTCATGCTTATGGCCACACTTTCGATCATATCTTCTTGCCCGCCAATCATCTTTTGGCGTCCCAGTTCCAGCAAGATGCTTCGCGCAGGAACGCCGTATTTCTCTGCAGCTTTTTTGGCTTTATGGAGAAAAGTCGAATAAACGCCGCAATATCCAAGTGTGAGCGAGTCTCGATCCACCCGAACCGGTTCATCCAGCATGGGGGTTACAATATCTTCGGCGATATCCATCAAGGCGAACAGATCCACGCCCGTTGCAATGCCCATCCGCTCGCAAACGGCAGCTAAAACCTCGGTTGGGCAATTGCCTGCCCCAGCACCCATGCCGGCAACCGAAGCATCAATGCGTGTGGCACCAGCTTTGATTGCGGCCAAAGAATTGGCGACACCCATGCCAAGATTATGATGCGCGTGAAAGCCGATTTCAGTTTCAGGCTTTAAGACATTTTTTAAAGCATTAATGCGCTCTGCCACATCATCGGGCAACATATAGCCAGCGGAATCCGTGATATAGACAGTTTGTGCGCCATAGGACTCCATGAGTTTTGCCTGTTTTGCACAACCATTGGGGTCGTTCAAATGAGACATCATCAAAAAGCCGATTGTGTCCATGCCCAGCTCTCGTGCTGTTGCAATGTGTAAAGGTGACGTATCCGCTTCAGTGCAATGGGTTGCCACATGAACGCTGCGCGCGCCGCATCTATAAGCGCTCTTCAGCTCATCAATCGTACCGATCCCGGGGATCAGCAAGACGGAAATGACGGTGCGCTCAACAATGTCGCAACGGCCGAGATGTAGTCTTCATTAGATGCAAGTGCAAAACCATGTTGCAAAGAGTTGCCGCCAAGCCCGGCACCGTGCGTAACTTGCATTAAAGGCACACCTGCCGCGTCTAGCGCTTTTGCAAACCGCACCATTTCAGGCACGGAAATTTGCTCATGTTTGGCATGCATGCCATCACGCATGCTCATGTCGTGAAGTAGAATATCGCGCCCTTCGCGCTTAATGAGTGTCATGCGTGCATCCTTTCAGCGATCATCTCACCAGTGCGGCGCGCAGCAGCCGTCATAATGTCCAGGTTTCCGGCATATTTCGGCAGATAATCTCCCTCGCTTCAACTTCCAAAAAGACTGTAATTTTTTGATCATCAAAAATCGGCTCATGCACAATGCGGTAACCTGGAACATAGTTACGCACTTGCGCGGCGATATTTTCTATTGAAGTTATGACAGCCATTTCGTCGATGGGTCCGTCCACAAGGCACGTCACCGTGTTCCGCATCAGCATTGGTGGTTCTGCGGGGTTGACCACAACCAGCACCTTGCTTTTTGCAGCACCAGCAACTTTTGTGAGCGCGCCGCCTGTTGTTTGCAAAACCTCATCCAAATTCTGGCGTGAGCCCGGCCCAACAGATTTTGATGCCATGGAAGCAACAATCTCGGCATATTGAATTTTGTTTACCTGCCCAATGGCATAAACAATTGGGGTGGTCGCCTGCCCGCCGCAGGAAATCATATTCACATTGCGCTCAATATCGAGATCAAACTTATCAAGATTAACTGTCGGCACGCAAAGATTACCAATCGCGGCGGGCGTAAGATCAACCATGTAAATGCCGGTGCCCTTCAACGCATCCCAATTGGCAACATGCGCTTTTGCCGATGTCGCATCAAAAACAATTTCAATTTGTTCTTGGCGGATATGTGGGATCAAACCTTCAATGCCCTCAGAGGTGGTTTTTACCCCCATGCCAGCAGCCCTTGCCAAGCCTTCAGATTGCGGATCAATGCCAACCATCCAAACGGGATCGAGTGTTTCGCTGCGTTTAAGTTTATAAAGCAGGTCCGTGCTGATATTCCCCGACCCAATGATGGCGCATTTTGTTTTTTTGTGTCATTGCTTGTCCCCCTTTGGTTGGAGCGCGACACACTCAATTTCAAGGTCAAAGCCCGTCCACCATGAGCCGACAGGTATGAATGTTCTTGCGGGGTATGGGGCGCTGAAAAATACCTTGTACACACGGTTGATTGCATCGCAATGCCCTGCATTTGCAGCATATATTTTCACCGAAACAACATCTTCTAATGTAGCTCCGGCGGCTTTTAGACACGCTTTAACCGCAGTAAGCGATGCATGCGTTTGTGCCTCAATATCGCCGGCGACAATTTCCCCTGTGGTGCAGTTTAAAGGCGGAATGCCGGACACATAGATAAAACCATTTGCCATATTCACCAGCGAAAGCGGCACATCAAGCTGCCGGATCGCATCGGATAAAATGGGCACCTCGATAGAGGTGAAACCGCCCGCCGACGATGTTGCGTTGTCGAGACTATGCATGGGTTTGTTCTGGTAGCGCATATTGCAAGGCCGCTTTCGCGAGCAACCGTGTACTATCAAGCGTAGGAAGCGCAGAGTTATTATCATTGATGATGATTGGAATTTCGGTGCAGCCAAGAATAGCAGCATCACAACCTCTGCCCTTCATGGTCTCAATGAGGTTTTGAAAATACTCAATTGAGCTTTCCCTTTGAACATCATTGACCAGCTCATCCATGATAATTTGAGAGATCTTCATGCGCTCTTCCGACTCGGGACGCATAAAGTCGATACCAACCGCTGCTAACGCTTGAGGATATACTTCACTTTCAACAAGCCATTTCGTTCCCAGAATACAGGGCTTTTGATACCCTTGGCGCAGCGCTTCATCGGCAACGACTTCCGCAATATGCAGCCAAGGTAGTGGTGAACCTGGGCGCACAAGACCCATTGCAGAATGAATTGTATTGTCCGGACAAACCAAAAAAATCGGCACCAGCGAGGGCGAGCTGATTTGCCGAATGGAGCATGATATCCGCCACCGCTTGATGGTCACCGGCATCAAGTGCTTCCACATAATCAGCCAGTGAAACACTGTGCAGAACAATGTTCGGATGCGCATGTTTGCCCATAATTTCAGAGGCTGAGGAGCAGATTGTACGGTAGCATAAAGCCGCGCCTTCGGCAGAACAGGCAACAATTCCAATTGTCAGTGGCTTATTATTATGCATCATATCATCCTAATATATCGAATATCGTTCTATATATCGAACGATTCATATAAGTCAAGAGTGAATCAAACGAGGGCAAAATGAGCACAAATGACGAAGGGCGGTATATCGCCTTCGCACGTCAACTGCAGATGTGGCGGAACAAGAGTAAGATATCTCTTGGCGAACTTGCGCGCAGAGCAGGCATTTCAAAATCAAATTTGTCGCGGTTGGAATCGGGCGAAGGAAATCCAAGTTGAAACGTTATGGTCGCTCAGCAAAGCGCTCGATATAAATGTCAGAGAACTTATCAGTCCGCAGCCGAGCGGCATGCGCATTGATAGAGGCGCGTCTCAGTTTACAGCGGAAGCAGAATTGGCGAATTTTAAAGTGTCTATGCTTTCGAGCTGCCCAATTGGATCAACGCGAGATATTTATCGCGCCGAGTTTCAGCCAGGTGAAGCAAAAGTCTCTGAACCTCACGGCCCTAACGTTATCGAACATTTCATACTGATAAGCGGAGAGGCCCGTGTCGGCCCAGCGCAAGATCCAGTTATTATGCAGCCGGGGGACTATATCACCTTTTCTGGCAACCAGAGTCATGTTTATGAGGCTTTAGAATTGAATACAACCGCTATCGTCATTATGGAATACGCCTAAGGCGGGACGAATAAATCTTTGCGGAAGATAACGAAACCAATTGATTTCTGATCTACATAGAACTGAAGTCAGGCGGCCCTCAGAGTTGAATGTTAATGCCCATGAAACAGCTATATTTTCAGTGGCAGTCAAACAGCCCCTTCGACACGCAATTGCAACAAAATCCCATAAGCGGACCTTCGGCTTAGATGATAACGATACTGATTGTGTTTTCATTGAAAACGGAGTTATTTATAGAGCATTACACAAATGCCTTTCAGCATCAGGTGCCCCATTATTCAAATCCGCTTCAAAATCTAAAAGACCTCAGATTTTGCGTAGTGATCAATCAGCATTTGGCAGGGCTGCGCTTTCAGGCTGCCAAACCCTTGCGTATGAAACGCAAATTCCACCCCGGCCTTATCCGCGGCCTCTGCGTCCACATCACTGTCGCCCACAAACAAAGCCTGTGAAGGCGCACATTGAAATTGCTTGAGACAATGCAAAATTGGATCGGGTGCGGGCTTTGGCTTTTCAGTGGTTTCAAAACCCGCAATTTCATCGAAATAGTCAGCGATGCCATAGCTGGCCAAGATTTTGTGTGCGCGGGCCACCCGACGGTTGGTGCAAAGGCCCACTTTGGCCCCATCAGCTTTAAAGAACTGGATTAAAGCCTCTACCCCGTCAAACAACCGACTATATTGACCGTCTGCCTCATCATAGGCCTGCTCAAACACTTTGGTGGCATCAATCAATTGCTGTGCGGTGAGGTTGGCCCCCACATGCACCAGGCAGCGGGCAATAAACATTTCTTGCCCATTGCCAATAAATGTTTTGACCATTTCCGCTGGGATTGGCGCATGGCCGATGCTGTTGAGCATGACGCGGGCCGCGTGGTGGAAGTCACCAAGACTATCCACCAGCGTCCCGTCGAGATCAAAAATGATGGCTTTATATTTATGCGGCATCTGTCACTTCTTTTTGAGGCAGGAATACACCGCTATTGCGATTTATGTCGAGGGCAACCTCAGCACCAATCTCCATCACCGGTTGGTCGATTGAGTGGCTTTGATCCACAACCATTTGTGTGTCCGCCACATCAATCAAATAGCGCACCTGCCCGCCCAAAAATTCGCGGTGGCTTATTTTTCCGCGCAGGGCCGTGTTTGAATTTTCAGGACGCACCATGATGTTTTGGGGGCGCAACACCAGATTGCCTTGGCCCAAAATTGAGGAATCAACGGCAATCTGTTCGCCCGTTTTCAAGATGATGCTTGAGCCTTCTGGTCCCTTGACCATATCGCCTTCCAAAATGTTGGCGGTGCCCAAAAAGTTGGCCACGAACAGGTTTTCAGGGTGGTCATACAACATTTGTGGTGTGCCCACCTGTTGCACCACGCCCTGGTCCAACACGGCCATACGATCGGCTGTTGTGTTGGCTTCTTCTTGGTCGTGGGTCACAAAAATGGTGGTCAGCCCCAATTTGCGTTGCAACGCTAAAAGCTCGCGCCGCATTTGCACCCGAAGGCTTGCATCAAGGTTGGACAGGGGTTCATCCAAGAGCAAGACATCAGGTTCCACCACAATGGTGCGGGCAAGCGCAACACGCTGTTGCTGACCACCTGAAAGTTGAGACGGCATGCGCTCGGCATAATCTAGCAAGCCGACGAGGGATAGGGCCGCCTCAACCTTTTCGTTAATTTCTTTTTGCGGTGCTTTCTTTTCCACCAGGCCAAAGGCCACGTTTTTGTGCACAGTCATGTGCGGCCAAAGCGCATAGCTTTGAAACACCATGCCCACATTACGTTCCCAAGGCGGCAGGCCCGCCAGATCGCGATCACCCACAAGAATTTTGCCTCTTGGGCGCGGGCCAAAGCCTGCAATGGCGCGCAACAAAGTGGATTTTCCGGAACCAGATGGTCCCAAAAAGGCGAAGAACTCGCCCGCTTTGATTTCTAGGTTCACCCCGGTCAACACCTTTGTGCTGCCAAAGGAGAGGTGAACGTTCTGGATCGAAATCGCTGTGCTTTTTTGTGATAAAGTCATAATTTTCCTCCACAGGGGCAGCGCTTAGCGCTCGCCCGTCCGTTTTTTCCGGTCACGATCAATGATGTATTGTGCCAGCAGTGTCCCCGCGGCAACGATGATGACAGCGAAGATACCTAAGGCGGCACCTGCACCACGCCCTGATGGGCTTTGCATAAACAAGTAGATGCCATAAGCCAGCGGCGCATCTTGGTCGGTCGACACCAGCATGATGGTGGCAGAGAGTTCCACCGCTGCGGTGGCAAAGCTGGTGACAAAGCCAGCCAAAATACCACCGGACATCAAAGGCACAACAATGCGGCGAATGGTGCTGGAACGTGTGGCCCCAAGGCTTTCAGCAGCTTCTTCCAAGGAGATGCTGACCTGTTGCAACGCGGCGGTACACGCCCGCAAAGCATAAGGCAAACGCCGGATGGTCAGCGCCACCATGATGATTACCCACCATGAAGCAAGGGGTTTGCCCACCAATGGCACTTCCAGATCATTAAAGGTCCGCAAATAGCCGATGCCGAGCACAACGCCGGGCACTGCCAGTGCTGCGGTGGCCATATAGTCGAGCCATTGGCGACCAATGATCTTGGTGCGCAACACGATATAGGCAATTGCAGTCGCAAGGATCACATCGATCAGCGCAGCAAGACCCGCATAGACCAGTGTGTTTTTGATATAGACACCTGATTGGCTAAACATGGTGCTGAAGTTTTCCAGCGTGTATCCATCAGGCAGCGGGCTATAGGACCAAATGGTACCGAAAGCGAGCAACGCCAGCGCGATATGCGGCGAAAGCACCAACAGCAAGATCAATACAACAATTGAGTAGGCGGCAATGTTCTCTTTGGTTGAGAGCTTGCGACGGCTCAAACCGCCCCCACCCTTTTGTGTGGTCGCATAGTCTTTGCCGCGCATCAGCAAGAAGCTGGCCCAGAGGGAGAAGACTGAGAAGGCGACAAGAATAAAGGAAATCACATAGCCCATCGGATCAGAAATGCCGATCGAGGAGATGCGCAAATAGGCCTGCGGTGCCAACATATTATTGACGTTCAACAGCAAGGGCGTGCCCAAATCATCAAACACTTTGATGAACACCAGAGACGCGCCAGCCAGATAACCTGGTGCGGCCAAGGGGAACACCACGCGGCGGAACAGACGCAAACCGTGCGCACCCAGATTTTGGGCGCTTTCTTCCATCGAGCGGTCAATGTTGCGCAAGCTGGCCGATAAGTTGATCAGAATGAAGGGGAAATAGTGCACGCTTTGCACCAAAATCACCCCGTTCAGCCCCTCCATAAAGGGAATGTTGATCCCCATATTTGCCAGCAGCAGATTGAATGTACCATTGCGGCCAAACAGCAATTGCATGGCAATCGCGCCCACAAAAGGCGGCATGATCAGGGGGATAAAGCCAAGGCTTTGAATAAGCATCGAGCCGCTAAATTCAAATCGGGACGTGATGTATGCCAAAGGCAAAGCAAAGACACTGGCCAACACAACCGACATAGCGGACACGTAGAATGAGTTGAAAAAGCTTTCTCGGAACAGGGCGGAGCTGAAAAAGTCGCCAAAGTTCTGAAGCGTCAGGCCGCCTGTTTGCGGATCGACAAAGGCGACATAAATCACCTTGGCCACGGGCAAAATAAGAAAGCCGAACAAAAGCGTTGCGATAAAGATGGCTGCGAGCACCGTGCCCGAGAGTTTTGGAAACAGCACATCTGTCAAGCGGCGGCGTGCAGGTGCCGCGCCAGCGGATTGATGAGTCATGATGGAATACCTTTGTGCCAGAGCATGCGCTGGCCCGAACGGGGCCAACGCATCTTTGGGTCAGTTACAGCATTGAGGCTGCTTTATTGGCGAGTTCTTTCGCCTTGGCGTAGTTGGCAACGATTTGAGCATCCCAATCTTGCTCAACTTCGGCCTGACGTCCTTCAACAACGTCCTCAGCTTTTTTACGCTTCGTTTTGAAGATGGCGTTAAAGTCTGGGTCCATTGATGTGGCTTCATCGATTGGCATTTCCGCGATCAATGCGCGGGCTTCATCGATCAAAGCTTGTGCTTCGGCATTGCTGCCGTCACCAAGTTTTTCCTCAGCCAATTGCACAGCACGCACGGCTTCACGCAGATCATCCATGCGGTACGTGATCATCACGTCAAACAAGGAATTGACCACATTGTAACGTGCGCCAGATTTCTCAACGTCAAAGTTCACAGATGCTTTGATCGTGCCGTTGAATGGGTTGGGGAAATTCTCTGGTGCGTTTGCATATGCGTCAATGTTAACCGGCAAACGACGAATTTCAGGACGATACAACAATTCTTGGCCTTCAACAGACAGCAAGAATGCAATGAAGTCTTTTGCTATGTCAGGGTTAGGTGCATTTGCAATGACACCCACATTGGCCGGCACGATCGCTGTTGTTTCAGGATAGACAAAGTCTACAGGGAAACCAGAAGCTTTTGAGGCAAGACCGAAGAAGTCGATCACAATGCCCAAACCGAACTGGCCGGAGTTAACGCCATCTGGCACACCAAGCTACGCTCTGTAACGGTGGCAAAGTTGCCCGCGATAAACTTCCATTTGGCCCAGCCGTCTTCCCAGCCATCGCCTTGCAACACGGCTTCAACGGTTAGGTGAGTGGTGCCTGAACGCGATGGCGCAGACATGCCCACATGGCCGTGATATTCAGGCGCAGCCAAGTCAACCCACTGCATAGCAGGCTCAAGACCCTTAGCGTCCAAATAGCGCTCATTGTACATGATGCCATAACCAGCTGCGGCAAAACCATTATAGAAGCCATCCGGATCATTCATTGGATAGCCCGCAACATCAGGCGGAATATTTTCGTTTGAAACACCGCTTTGCTGCAGCAAATTATCTGATTTCAACACTTCAAACGCGTCTGGTGCCGAAGCCCAGAAAATGTCGCTTGTGTTGGATGATGCTGTTTCCTGAATGTATTTCACTGATGATGAAGTTGATTTGTTCACCACTTCAACGTCCACATCCGGATACATTTCTTCAAACTTTTGTTCAAAGGGTGTGGTCAGTGTTTTGGGGAATGAGGTGACAACAACGAGCTTTTCAGCTGCGATTGCTGATGTCGTACCTGCAGTTGCTGCAAAAGCAACAATAGCAAGCAATGCATTACGCAATAAATTCATACCGTTTTTCCTCCCGAATTTAGGTATGCGGAATCCTCCGCGCCCTATTCATTGCAAACGGCGTGCCAAGTTTTAGATTAAGATAAGGTATTGAAATATATAGGTTTAGTGATTTCGCAGACGGAGGAATTGTGTGTCAAAAATGACTCATTGTGCCTTTTCTGACTCACTCATCTGTGTCAATTTCGGCTTTTTCAATTTGATATTTCTTCATGCGCAAATAGAGTTTTTTTGCGCGGGACATCCAACAGAGCGGCCGTTTGGGTGATGTTGCCATCACACGCGGCGATGGCTGCTTCAATGTAAGATTTTTCAAATTGCCCCACGGCCTCGTCAAGGCCAGCATCCACAATAGTGGGTTGCGACACGTCAGGCTCGGCTTTGCTCCAGTTCAGCGGCATGCCAATCACAAACCGTTCTGCCGTGTTTTTAAGCTCGCGCACATTGCCCGGCCAATTATGGCGGGACAATCGTGCCCGCAATTCATCATTTAGCACAGGCACAGTTCGGTGATGCAGCGCTGCCGCGCGCTCGCAAAAATGCATAAATAGAAGTTCAATGTCTGGACGACGTGCCCGCAAGGGCGGAATTTCCAGCGAGGCGATGTTGAGGCGGTAGACGAGGTCGGCGCGCAATTTGCTTTCCTCCACCAGATCGTCCAACTCCCCTTTCACCGCAGCCACCACGCGCAAATCAAGCGGCAAGGATTTTTGGCTCCCCAACCGTGTGACCTCGCGGTTTTCCAACACGCGCAGCAAACGCACTTGAAAACTGAGCGGCATGGATTCCAGCTCATCAAGAAACAATGTGCCCCCGTTCGCCGCCTCAAAATATCCCACATGAACCTGATCGGCGCCGGTAAAAGCGCCTCGTTCATGCCCGAAAAAGGCGCTATCGACCAGCGTTTCAGGCAGCGCCGCACAATTGACCGCAACAAACGGCCCTGCCTTGCGCGGGCTCAGATCGTGCAAGGCGCGCGCGACCACGTCTTTACCCGTGCCGGTTTCGCCCCGCACAATCAGATCGACATTCAGATCGGTCAGCGCGGCCACCTGTTCGCGGAGCTGGTTGGTTTCGGGGGCGTTACCCACAATTCGGGAGCTGAGGTCATTTTCGCCCACCATGCCTTTTAGCGCGCGCACTTCTAGCGCCAATTGCCGCCGTTCAAGCGCCCGGCTCAATGTGGTCAAAAGCCGATCCGGCGCAACAGGCTTTTCTAAAAAATCATAAGCGCCGGCCTTCATGGCCATTGTTGCTTCCGCCACTTGGCCATGGCCCGTGATCATGATGATCGGCAGTTTTGAATCCAGTTGGGTGCAATGATCAAGCAGTTCCAACCCAGTCATTTTTGGCATGCGAATGTCGCACACGATTACGCCGTTAAACTGGCTGGTAATGTGGGGCAATGCTAAATCTGCGCGGGCATATGTCACCACATTGTGGCCCTCTAACTCGAGCGTATCGGCGATTTCTTCCAAAAGGTCCTGATCATCATCAATCAGCATCACTTGTTGTTTTTGTGCAGTGCTCATGATGCCCGTTGTAATCCCAAGGTGGCCGTGGCCCCTTTGTCGTCATTGTTCTTCAAATATAGCACACCGCCCAAATCCTGCGCGATGGTGTATGAAATGCTCAAGCCCAACCGGTCCCTTTGCCCACATCTTTTGAGGTGACGAAGGGTTCGAAGATATCGTGTTCTAACTCGGGGATGCCGGCCCCATTGTCAATCACATCGATCATAAACAGGTCCCCTTCCATCCGGCCGGACAGGATGATCTTGCCGTGCTTCTGCTCGGTTTCGTCGATGGCGTCAATGGCGTTGGAAATCAGATTGACCAGCACTTGCTCAATCAGAAGCGGGTCGCCGTTCACCTTTTGCTGCAGCTCAGCAGCTTGCGTGGAGATCTGAATCTCCGGTTTTTCGGCCAGTCGCGCCTGAAAAATTTCGACCGCCCGCTCAATGACCGGATAAAGCGCGATTGGCTTGATTTGATAATCGGAGCGGCGCGCAAAGTGCGAGAATTGCTTGACCAGTGCGGACATGCGATCGGTGAGCCGCACAATCTTTTGCAGCGGTTTCTCCAATGTTTGCGGATCCGCGCCCTTTGCCAGGCGGGTGAGGCTATTGTGGGCCGCATAGCGCGTGGCGGCGATGGGCTGATTAAGCTCATGAGAAATGCCCGCGGAAAGTCGGCCCAACGCGGCAAGTTTCCCCGCTTGCACCAATTCCACCTGCGTTTGTTGTAGCTTTTTATTGGTGCGTTCGCGCTCGACAATTTCGCTTTGCAGGCGGCGCAGGCTTTCCTCGCGCTCGATCACTGATTGCCGAAACACATCCACCGCATGGCCCATACGCCCGATTTCATCACTGCCCGTCACCGGATGGGTTTTTTTGGTCAATTCGCCCCGGGCAATGGCCCGCAGGGCAACGGAAAGATGCTGCAACCGGGCCACAATGCGGCGGCGCACATAAAAGATCAAAATGAAAAAGGTGGCCATCAAGCCCGTCACGGTCAAAGCGACAATATTGGCGCTGGCGCCCTGCATCTCAGCAATGGCCTGATCGGCCAAGCCAATGGCGGTGGCGCGGCGCTGATTGCCTGTTTCGGAAAGGGTCCGCTGAAATTGAGAGAGACTTTCTTGCGCCGCCGAAAGCTCAAGTAGCACCTTTTCCCGGGCCTCAATCAATTGTTGCGCTATGGCAAAAATGCCCTGTGGTGACAGAGCCATTTCGCGCAGCGCCGACAGCGATTGATCAAGGGTGATCAACGTGTCCGCATCGCCCAATTCACCCAGCAGGCGACTTGCCCGATCAAGACTTTCAAGGGTAATGTCTGAGAATTGTGCAAGGCTCTCTCGGCTTTGCGCGCTTGTGCCTTGCAGCATGGCGTTGATGGCAAAGCTGCCTTCGCGGCCCACCTCTTGCACCAGGTCCCGTTTTTCGCTTTCGGCACTTAAAAGATCGAACGCATCACGAAAGCCCTCTGCCCCTTGTGAGGCTTCTATCCGCGAAACAGCATTGTCGATATTAAATGAAATATCGAGGAGCAGCGGCGAAATCTCCGATTGAAAGTCAGCCTGTAACCACCGTAAGCTGGCCGCCTTGGCCACAAGATTTTCCTCCAAGCTGAATTGTTGATCAGAAAACTGCAATAGCAGCCGGATGTGGGATTCGATTTCATCGCGGGCTGAGACCAACTCGGATCGCGCACCTGGTTGATGGTGGCCGAAAGGTCCAACAATTGGGCGTTCAAATCTTCCTGGTAGGCTTGCCGATCTTTGCGCAAGCGCGGCTCGCTGAGAATGGTCGCCTGCGCAGCCAGTTCGGTCACTGCCGCCGCCACCTCATTCACCTGCACGATTTCAGGCATTTGCTGTTCCACCAACTCCGACATGTCTTGGCTAATGTCGGTAAAACGCAGAACGGCGGCAAAGGCGATAATCGACAATATACCAGATATCAGCAGGAATGAAGCAAAAAGCCGCCCCCAAACGCTATAAACGCCGGGCAAATATGAAAATAGGCGGTCGCGCGCTTGCTTTAGCACGCTCATTCGTTGATCTCGCGCAATTCATTTTCGGCCAAGCCGAGCAGCATTTCCGCCTGAGATTGCCACCGCACCTGAAACTTTTTCTGCTCCGCTGTCATGGGAGCATAACGCATACCTGGCCCTGGCATAGGACTGGGTTGCATGATCGCCACTTCATGTTCGGCGATTGGCATGGTCAAAAGGAATGCGCGCGCGCGCTCCAATTTCTCACGATTTTTCATGGCCAGCTGCGCATTGTCTTCGATGAGCCTAATATCGCGCCAGACATCGCGACGTCGGGCAAACTGATTGGTGATAAACTGATCAAATATTTCATTGACCATCCAATAGCGCCGGGCGGCCAGCTCTGGATCATAGGCAGCCCAGCTCAACCGCAAAGCAGCATCCAATGACGGGAAATTGCTGTAGTCGATAGATTTTCGAAGTTTAGGATCAATGGGCACGCGGTTGATCTTCGGCGTCAACAATATTTGCTGGCCAGCCTGTGAAAGGACAAAGGCGATGAACCGATCCGCCAGCTCGGGGGCGCCAGCGCCCCGCAGCTTTGCGATCCGCGCCGGTACCAACATCACAGGCCGACCATATTGAAAAGACAGATCTTGTTCGGAGATTGCCAAGAAATCTATATTCAGGCCAATATCAAAACGTTCTGACTTTAAGCCATCGATCACGCCGAAGCTACGCGAGGTTATCGTTGCGAAATTGGCGCTAAGCTGCAGTACATATTGCCACCCATCTTCCCAGCCCCGGTCCTGCAAAAACTGCTCGATAATCAAATGAGTCGTGCCCGAGCGGGAGGGTCGGGCAATGCCTATACGGCCCTCATATTTGCGGCCTAATAGCGCGTTCCAGCTTTGCGGCACTTGCGTTAGGTGGTCTTTTTTTTCCAACTCCAGCCCACTGCAGACAAGGCAAAAGCATGGTGCTTTTTGCCCTCTATGGCGTCCAGATGGCCAAAGTCACCCAACATGTCGAACGCCTCTGGCGAGGAAGCCCAAAAAATATCAAACTTTCGTCCATTTCCTAAAGCAACTTCACCTAAGGCATGGTTGGTGTTCTTGTTGAGCACCAACACATCAACGTTTGGATTGTTCGCCTCAAATGCCTCAACAAATGGCTTAAACACCCGGGCAGACATAGAGGTGAGTATGCGCAATTGCTGCGGTTGGGTCTGCGCATATCCGCTGTTCAACGCGCCCATAACTGTTGCCAGTAGGGCGGTGAAAAACACTAAATATCTCATGGGCCTCCTCACCTAAGACCATCAGTGATACATTAAACTCAGCGGTTTTTGCAAATGGTTACATCAGAGGCGCTGCATTGAAAGCGCGCCATATAGCGGGCTGTCGCCACCCAGTTGGGCGGCAGTGATGTCGGGCTGAAAAAGCGTTGGTTCGTCCGATAAGTGCTTATGGACTCGATCAATAAATCCGCCAGCGAGACCAATAGAGCCACCAATTTCAACACGTTCAAGACCCAACAAGCTGGAAAGGTCTGCAATTTGAATGGCAATCGCGCGCGCAGCGCGATCAATCAAATAGGTTGCTCAGTCAGCGCCATTTTGATGTGCAGCAAAAATGGCCTTCGCGTCTAGTTTGTGATGTCCAAGCGCGGCAGCGGCAGCGGCCAAAGTGCGACCACCCGCAACGCTTTCCACTGTGCCAAACCTTTGGCTGCCGCAGGTTTGGTTGCCAAGCGGTGAGCGCATAAAACCGATATGCCCCGCCAAACCGTTCGGACTTGTAAGCGGTTTGCCGGCAAGAACAATACCTCCACCCACGCCAGTCGAGATGGTGATATACACAAACTGAGAAATACCTCGCCCGGCCCCATAAAGGGCTTCACCGCAGGCCGCTGCCGTGGCGTCATTCAAAATGGCAATCTGATCCCATAATGAGCGACCACAGCTTTCTTTGGCCTGGACGATTTCATGATCGGCCCCATATTTCAACCCGACAATATGCCCGAATGCTAAAAGGCTGGGTTCAATCAATTGGTTTGGAACCAAGTGCCTATGGGACGCACTCAATGAGGCGAACTAAGGTCGCGCAAATCTATAAGAAGACCGGTAATCTTAGAGCCGTTCAGTTGCTTCTAGGTCATACAAAGATGGACAGCACTGTGCGTTATCTTGGTGTGGATCTGGAAGACGCTTTGTCGATATCTGAAAGTGTAGAAATTTAATTCGACGAATGGGACGGCCAATGAGGTCGGCCCTTTCCGCATTTCAAGTTTCGGCTACACCGCAAGCAACATCCCAGAAGCAGACATTGGAGCCATTTGATTTGATTTCCTCAAAGCGGACTAAGTCGACAACGTGTTCCCCAAGTGGATCGAAGGTGCTAATCGGGACCAAAGCGGGATCCAATTTGAACTGCAAATGAATTCTCAATGAGAAGGAGCAATGCCTGTGATACTCAACTCTGTTGGTGAACTATTCGACGAGGAGCCCCAGCAATGGGGGCTGCGCGGAGACCCTCATTTGTGGCGTGAACTGCGTTCAAATTTGCTGCGGGTTTGTCTACCGGCCAGCAAACCAGAGCTTCATCGAATTTTTGAAATGCATTTTATGAGGCAACCGGGCGCAGTCTCGCATTTTGTGAGGATTTCTTTGTCGAGAGGTTTGCGCATGGAGGTACGTCCAGCGGTCAAATCTGTGGCGAGTTTTGGCGCGAGCGTGGGTTTCCTCTTGTTTGCGATCGGTGGAAAGAATATCAGCGGCGAAACGTGATTTAATTCTATAGCTTAGCGAGTGCGCCGTTGTTGGAATTTGCTCAAAAACATTCCCTTGTTCCTAAATCCTAGGCAACAAGCGTCTGCAAGCCTAGGGGCGGTGCAATTTAGGAGCTCAGTTTACACTTCCTACATATTCCAATATCGGATTGGGTTCGCTGAACCTTTTGAGCGTTTGGGGACACGCTTTTGAATATATTGCGATCTAAGGTCTTCTTGAGCAACTTCGCCGACAAAGCCGATCCTGCCAACGTTGGTTTCATCAAATTCAAAATTTGGAAAATTTTCGGGAACTGCTTCAAGCCAGCTAGAGGGTTGGAACACCTCGACAATAAGACCATTGACAATGGCCAAGACAAGTTCAGCACTTTCAACCCTATCTCGACTTACGCGCCAACAAAATCTTGTCACATCATAAATTGATCTTTCAGTGGCGAGGCGGTTGACAGTTATTTCAACGATCTTATGATTTAGCTCCGCAAGCGGTGCACTATAGCGACGGATGATTTCTTCAGAGTGTGCTGAACCACGGTCTGAGCTGCCATGGCCCTTGACGATATTAGTTGCGCCAGGAAAAGCGTCCATAAGTGCGGCTTCTACTTCAAAGGCTGTTGGCTCATCCATGCCGTGTCGATGGATAACATGTTGCACTTCTAAACCCATCAGTTTGATTTCGTGTATTCTGGTTAGCTTGCCGCTAAGCTCTTCGTTTTTTTGTGTCCAGCTCGCCCGCGATATGATGGAAAACGCGATTACCCTTACCCTTGCCGACGTAAAATGTTTCGCCATTTCTGGGGTCAATTAACCTATAAACGTAGTGACCCAGTTCCTTAATAACTTCCGGTGAAAAGCTGTTTTGCATGCCCTTTGTCTCCGGTGTGGTCGACGTTTTGTAACTCGTCTCCCATTGGTTAGGTTTAATGATTGCTGCGTGCTGCAGATTTCTTGACGCCCAGCGAATCTACGTTGTGAACTGATGGGGTGGATGCCCCCTTCGGCGGCATCGTATAATGCCATTTCGGCACCGCGGTGGTGAAAGAAGACTAGTTGGTAGAACCTAACTTTTCGTTTTCCATATTTTAGTACCTTCTGTGCGCCCGCAATAAGACTCCGACCGGACTGGCGTTGTTTTGATCAACAGCGACTATAATGCGAGTCTTAGGCAATTTTAGTATATCTATAGCGGCTAGCAATGACGATTCCGCTGGCATTTCCCTAAAGCCGTCAGCGACCTCTGGATATCGCAAGACGTCATCCACTGTGTGATCATTCATGTCGATCATGCCGTCTTCCTCATGGGCCTTGGTCATTAAATAGTTCGCCAACTGCTGAGGAGTAAAGGCCCCACAGAGAACACCATTGTCTTTACAAACATAGGCAACTGAGTCCTGGGATTCCATTTCAGAGAGGTGAACCAACTTAGTACCTAGTTTGATCAGAGCGAACCGTTTGTCCGCTCTTCCGGCCAAGGTGATAGGCGCGGTTCCAGCCAGGTTTGGACGAGAACGCATGACCATTCCTACCGTTGAATAATGCCTCATCCAATTGGCCGTTACTTCACATCTTAGTTTCACTATTTTGATGATTTTCGAGTGCAAGTCAGGGGCATTCATGTCTAGGATCGGCTCGTGATGAGCAACCCTGTTTCTAAGGCCGTTAATTTTCCTTACAAGAGATTGAATTTCACTGCGTCCTTCACCATGTGCCAAGCCTGGAAAGGTGATGTTGGATTTCGTACGCCAAAGTTCTGCATAATCGGTTCGAAACAGATTTGACCAGAAGTCAAATGTTAGTTCTGCAACCACCTGCCCGCGCTCGTCTGATCTAGTGCGTTCGATCGCCTTTTCCAGTGAATTGAGGCTTTCAGGTGTAAGAATGCTTTTTCGAAACGTTTCATCCTTGTGCCAGGTGGCGCCATACATCTGCACTAAGGTGTCATCCACAGCATTGCGCAGGGTCACCTCTGCTACGCTTAGTGGGAACAGGAACGACTTGGCAAGTCTCGCGTTATATAAATATAGTGCAAATGCATAGGCTTCGTTTCCGCTTGCTTTTGAGAGGTATGTCGCGAACCGTGGTTCCGAAATAGACGCTTTTAATGAACTGAGTGTTTCGGGGTCGTAGGAGTATGGAACTTGACTTTCGGCCATATGCAGAGTACTTTCCATTCAGAGCAGTCGAATTGGCCCCACTGGCTTTGCTACGCGCCATCGACATCAAATTAAAACACCAGGTCGGGCGAGTCCCCACCTGGTGTTTTTATTTTGGCAGTTTCGTTTGGTGTTTTCAATCGATCAAAATACAACTGGCGTAAGGCAGATTCAAAATCCCAAAAGCTGAAATTGGGACTATTTGATTTGAATTCCGAAAAGCGGTCATCCAATTAAGTCGGAATGATTGGGCAGAGTATCCTCCCAAACCCATGCGAGCATTTGATGCCACCTCTTCATCAGGCGATGTTTACAACAAATGGACCGCTTCGCGCGACAAGGTGGCCATCTTTTACAATGAAGCATTCTATGCTGTGGGACCCGGTATAAGATGTTGACTCCTTGCGAACGAGCCCTCCGGCTTCTGTTCTAACGTCATCAATGTCGCCACGAAGACCTTGCAAGCCTTTCGCTTCAGCTTCTGGCCCAGTGTTGGTCGTCTGCCAGAAAACATCAAAGGGTTTTGCGACGGTCGTTTTGGCGCGGAAGCGTAGATCGCAGCCTTTTGGCAGAGGCTTGTCCCCACTCCGAAATCGGACGGACCGCCACCGGCTCTTGCCCGCCCGAGCTTCAACAATCTTCACTTCCCCCTTTGCGGTCGGATGTTGCGCCCATGCTGCTGGTTTTCGGTGAGGTGCTAACTCAATGATTTCAGGTACGGGCCTAACTGCAAAACTGTTGCTCGATGGTGCCAGGTCGTATTCAAGCTTCGGACCGACGGCCTCATCGAGTGCCCTCGAATAACCAGAACCTAATCGCTTAGCCATGCAATTTGGAAGCGCCGCACCAGAAGAAGCCGCGGCGATAGTTTCAAAGTCGTCGCGTGCTTGCTCCAACCACTCGTAGAAGCACTCCTCTAACTTGGGATCAAGCTCCCATTTGTCTGCGAAATTTTCGAGTGGGTCGGTTGGATTTTGAACCCAGGCGACGCCATCTCTGTCCTCAATGTGTCTGTCCATACTAAAGAGGATGGCAAAAAGAGCAGAAGCAAGATCGTTTTCCGAGCCATAGCACCTCGCGGCTAGAGTCGCGATAATGATCGAAATCGGTTTTTCATCACGTCTGCTATCAAACATCATATCCCGATGACGTTTCAGAAGCTGCACAACACCCTGTAGCGGCGTCTTAACGCGAAACATTGGGACATCATCAGCGCTATCAAAGATACCGCTGCGTTCATCTTCAAAGATCGCCTGGCGACGTTCTCGATAAACATGCCCACCTTGCTCGGCAAACCAGCTAGCAAAGCCTTTGGGATTACTATGTGCCATTCGGGCGCGATCTTGTTGAAATTTGGGTCTCTTTGGTCCGTTATAGCAAGTGAAGTATCAGTCCACTCCGTATCCAGCTCGCGCTGTTCGAGCAAGACACGCCTATCTTCTGCATCTGGCATTGCGGGAAGAACATCCATGTGAAACTTGGAGCCATCTGCATAGAGAAGAGTCCAACAACGGTTTCCCGGTTTATCAATGCTGAGGCCGTGAGCATCAGCGTAAGACTTTACCTCATAGCCTACGGAGTTCTTGACGAGCTGTTGTGTATCCTCTGCCTTGCTTCCGTTGATCTCGCAGACGACATCGATGTCCAAGTCATCATCCGACAAACTCGGCTTAATCGCGGTGCCGAGACGAAATGACCCTTGCACGTAGACATTTGGGGCTCGGTTGCGAAGCTCCGACTTGGGCCGCTCAAGCCAATCGCCAAGGGACTTATACGCCCTTTGAGCCTGCTCATATTGAGTTTGCGTAACCTCAATTTGTTCCAGCAGCTTCTCCAAAAATCTGGAACTAAAAGTCGAAAAGAGAATGCTCATTAAGTTTTCCACTCCAAATAGTCTCTGCAAAAATGTCCTGAAATTAGGCGACTGAAAACCCTAAGCCAGAGTCGGTGAAAAAGTTGCTGACAAGTGGCATTGAAAATGAGACTTCCCAAACACAATCACTCATACTCATCTTTGGGTTTCCCATGAAAAAAAATCCACCCGAGGCCTTTCCTCATCGAAAAAAAAGATTCTAGCCGCTGGGCGTTCTCCTCAACAAGCCGCTGTGCTTGAGCAGGAAGCTCATCACGTGCTCGTTCAAAGTCGTCCATCGCAATCGGAGCCAATGACGGTGCAGTTGTTAACCGCAGCAATCGGTCTCGCCCTATAAGTAGACCGGCCTGACCCACTGCGTTTTGGCTTTGGAGATGCATGGCTGTCTCAATGATCGTTCGCCAGTGAAACATCCCGCCCCACTTGATCTGCGCGGCTGACATGCGCAGATCCTGCTCGCCGCATCCAAGAGACAGAATGTCGACGGTATGCCGGTCGAGGTCAAAACACGAAAGAGCATCAACCAGTGCGACCATTGTTGGATTGTTTGCCCAGACACCTCCATCGGCAAAGTGACGCGTGCCGTTTCGGTAGGCCGAAAAGAAGGTAGGTGCTGCGGAGGTCGCAAGGGCGGTCGTCACGATCTCCTCCCGCCAGTCCTGGCTAAAATCAGGGTGATGCGGGGTCTTCAGGACGGTGACCTCGTTGAAACCATCGAAGGTTGGAATGTTCAGCCGCCGTTCCAAAGTCCCAAGAGTTCTGTTGCCGAAACAGTCCCTAAGGGCGCGTTCCAAGGGCTCTCGGTCATAACGGTAGACGGCCATGTTGCGCGCAAATCCGTAAACGGATTTTGCCGCCCGTCCCAAAGCGAATGGCGGGGACCACCCTTTTGGAAATATCTTCTCGCCGTGGGTAAGGTAAATGTCGAGCACCTCTGCCGCACGCATGCCCGCGCTCAGACCAAGCGCAATTATGCCGCCAGTCGATGTCCCAGCCAGCAAATCGAAATAAGCCGCGGCGGATCCTCCTTTCAGAAATCGCCGCTCGCATTCGGCCAAAACGGCGGCAGGTAATATGCCCTTAATACCGCCACCGTCGATCGAAAGGATGCGGAAGGTGTCGGCTGCCCATTCGAGCTGTTTACGATGATGAAAAATCGTGCCGTGTGAGCGCCGCGGCTGCGGTTGTTCCATAGTAATGCTCCAATACTGCCGCAACCGGGTTACGACTATCTGTTTCTGACCTGACGTGCTTGCCCGTGCCGAACCATTTGCCTGTCAACAACCAGCACTCATAGCAACTGAGCCAGTTTGACGCCCAAGGAATGGTGGTATTGCTAATCCAATCATCTGGTGTCCATTCGTTAGCCTCATCATCAAAGAGGCAAAGGAAGGGGCCGGTTCGCTGCGTTCGCGGATGCGCGATGTAAACATGGGGGAGAGAGCCTTCAGCATTTCCAAATCTTCGAATCAACGGTGGAGTTAGCCCCTCGACCAGAGGCTGAAGATAGAGGTTTGACCGCCCCTCGGGCAACAGAGGTTCGGTGTATTCTATGCGCAGCCGATAGGCCGTTTTATGGGGCGCGAGCGTGCCATGCCACACAGCGGTCCGCTTGTCCGGCTGATCGCATGACCAGGTCGGGAGGACGGAGTGCATATCCGCGATTTGGTCACCAACAGTTATCATCGGGCACTATCCCCCCCATGTTGGTGTTGGCCCGGGCGGGTGTGATGAGGCCACTTGCAGCAGTACCAACGGCCCCGAGAGCCGGGGCCGCTGGTTTAAACTCGCCGCCCGGCTTCATTCCAACCGCCCCGTGTTCTAGCTGTGCCATCCGCGCCTGATGATATGCCTGCAAGGCCGCTTCACCGGCTTTTTCGCCGAAGAGATCGTCAAACGTTGACTGGATTACTGCGGGATCAAATCCCACGCACTGCAGGGTCTTCAGACGATCAATGAGTGTCTTGAGATCGCGGGCCCAAAGTTGCTGATCACTCCGTTGCTTAGGCCACCGGTCGGTGAAAACATCAGGCGTGTGAGCCGGATTCCGTACTTCCAACAACCGAAGGCTGCTTTCAGCATCTTGAATTCGGCGGCGCATGCATGTGGCCAAAGTAATGACCTCGTCAACCAAGTTTTCCTGAACTGGACCTGCTTTCAGCGCGATCGCCGCCATGATGATTGAGGGAGGTTTCCGTTTGCCACGGTGATCATCGTGTTTGCGGAAGCGCTTGTCGCGAAACCGCTTGATCAACTGTAGAGCAACAACACGTGGAGATTTTTGGTCCAGCGGGACATGGACCGGCATCGATTGGGTGTCAGCCTTGATCATGCCGTCATCAGAAACCATCCGCTTCGCCATGGTTTCATAGGTTTCGCCATCTACAAGAAAACGCCGCGCGTCAAAGCGATCCTGGAAGACCTGGCTTGTTTCGATGAGGCTGTTGAAATGGTCGGCAAAACCTTTGGATTAACCTCCTTGTGGTACTGCGTACCTGTTTCTGGCTTGTAGTGAAATAGACAAGAAACCCGCTCCGCAGTTCCTGTCAAACGGACAACCGGCATGAGGTCCACAGTCACACCATCGGGATAAGTTACGGTCACACAACGGCTGTTCTGCTCAATGGGATAGTCGAAGTACTTGCTGCCCGGTTCGCCCTTGATTGCCTTGTAAAGCGTGGTCAGCACCCATTCCGGATCGCTGCCCGGCTGTAAGCTCAATTCAATCACTGCGTCGACATCATGTTGGTCCCGTTTCAGGCGGGAGCGCGTCGCTGCGTGAATAGCGAAGCTACCTGACGCGTATATTTCGTCGACAAGATCTTCAAACGGACTCCCTGACCGATCTACGTGGCTGGCAAGTCCGTCATAGTGGCTTTCCGCGTCGCGATGCATTGTCAGCGTGATTTGGATGGTCCGGGCGACATCCATGAGTGCAGCTTCAACGGGATCAATGTCCAGCCTGCGTGCGTAGTGTTCAAAGTTTGCTGTTACATTCATTTTCTTCTATCCACTCAGGCTTGACGAATTCTACGCACTGTCTTATAATAATTGACGTTTTCGTAGGAAGCGTTGCGAAAGAAAAAGCCGCGAGCTAGCGGCGAACATCCTACGATTTCGTCATTCTAACATAACCAAGGACGTCATGTCAAACTCAACAGACGAAACGGGAGGATTCGGCGAAAGATTACGCCGAGCCAGAGAGAACAGGGAACTTAATCAGACCGAACTGGCCGCAAAGACTGGTCTGCAACCGTCTGCCATTGGTCATTTTGAAAAGGAGCGACGTAAACCATCCTTCGCTAATATCCGATCCCTTGCAAAAGCACTGAACGTGACTTCCGATTATCTGCTCGGCCGCACTGCTGAAATGGGGGAGGCCACCACCGCGTTCAGGGGCGAAGAAAACTTGTCTGATGGCGACAGGGAACACATCCAGATGATGATTGACCTTATGAACCAGAGGAAAACGCAGAAGTGAGCAAGTTCCGCCTCACAATGGCACGTTGTCAGGGCGAACTGAAGGCCAAGGAGATGGGGTTTGACAGCTTCCCAGTTGACCCTTTCGCTATAGCAGCGGCTGAGGACATCATGGTTGAGCCCAAGCCGCCCGAGCGCCCCGGCGTTAGTGGCGGTATCATCTTCTTGGACGACCGCGTTGGCATCTTCTATGCAACTGAAATTGTAAATGAGGGTTTCCGCAGATTCACAGTATCCCACGAGCTTGGGCATTACTTTCTAGAAGGCCATCCGGAAGAAATCCTAAAGTCAGCTCCGATTCACATCTCGAAGGCGGGGTTCTCGCAGGGATCAAGTTCCATCGAACTCGAAGCCGACCACTTCGCGTCCGGCCTGTTGATGCCGTCGAGACTAGTCTCAGAGGTCATTGGTACAAGCCGCGTCGGCCTTGGCGCGATCCAGACTCTGGCCGATTGCGCTGAGTGCTCACTGACAGCCTCCGCGATAAGGGCCGCAGAGTGTTGCGATTATCCGATGGCCATCATTGTCAGTTCTAGCGACCAAGTCGCTTATGCCTTCCTATCAGATAGCTTCAAGAAACTCGACAAATTGACCTTTCTTCGCAAGGGCGCACCTCTGCCAGCTAGCCTTACGCGCGAATTCAACCGGGAGTCCAGCAACGTTACTTCGGGTCGGACACAATGCGGGCAAACGACCCTTGCAGACTGGTTTTCTTGCACCCGCCAGCTGCCCTTGGACGAGGAGGTAGTTGGACTGGGAAGCTATGGTTTCACACTGACTGTGTTGTCCAGCGACGAACTCGCAGAAGATCCATACGATGAAGACTTTGCGGAAGAAGAAGCACTAATCGAAAGTTGGACACCACGGTTCGCTCGGGGGCGGTAGGTATAGTGTCTCAAGCAAGAGTCTTGTTAACCAGCAGTTCCTTTTCGCGTTCAGTTTGGAAAGGTCGGCTTCTAGTCGGCCACAGAACCACCTTACAATCGCAGCGAATGTCTGCTTCCCGCTCTGATGGGTATTGGTGACGTAATCTTCCAATGGCAGCTTTCCGCCCTTATACACTTTCAGCAATTCGAACGCTTTTGACGCACAAACAACACTCGATTCCGAGAGCACACGAGAACTTGGCGACGGAATGTGTCCGGTCTTGGTGACCCACATCCAGCTTTCATCAATACCAGCGATGCGCTGCAGTCGGCCATAGTCCTTTCGCTGCTACGCGAGTCCCGACAAGAACACTGACCAATCGTTCGTGTCTGAATGAGCTCGCCAAAGCGTGCGCAATTTTTTGATAGAACTAGAGGTTGGTCCAATGGTGACCAATTGTCCAATCAAATGACATTCAACACCAAGGTTTCAGGGGCGGCGCCGATTGCTTGGCAAGCGCAAAGGAAAGGGAAGGATGAGCTATTTGTTCAACACGCTTGCAATCCGCGAGATTCTGTTTGAATCTGAAATTGATGAACAACAGGATAAAGCGCTGTTCAAAGTTATGCAGAGATCAATTGATTCCGACACACTGGCGACAAAAACTGACATTCAGTCTTTGCAGCAGCATATTGCTCATGCCGTTGATAAATCTGAGAGCCGTCTTGAGCGCTCGCTGACAAAGCAGACAATTCGCTATGGTTCAATGCTGATTGTAGGCGCCAGTGTGCTGACAGCAGTCTTGAAGTTCTTATAGGACATTGCCACACTCGCAATTCGTTTCACTTTTGGCAAAAATGAGACTTATTCCATATCGAGCACCATTTGGATATTCTTTACATTTTTCACATTTGCGGTATTATTTGCGAGCCTCATAAGCATAAGATGGCACTCTTATGAGGCTGCGACCAAGCCGATCATGCTAGGCGGGATACACAGATAGTAGTTGCTGATCGCGCATATGTCTTAACTAAAGTTTGGTTCACAATGCCGGCTGTGGCGACGGTGAGTCGATTGTGTGAATCAGGTTTTTCTCGACACTTTCACCATCATTGTGGCATAATTTTTCCTGAAGCAGATTTATGTTGCCTCATTTACTCTCTCTTTCCACTGCAGAAAGAGCCCAGACAGTGCAGTTTTCGGGCGATTTCAGCCCCTCCCCTTTTTGCAACGCCAGTTGCGTAGCGTGTGACCTCTTACACATTCAGAATAAGTGCTCTGAGCCTGATGCACCGCAACCATGGCTCGCATGTGAGACGGGCAGCGACCTTCTCGCTGCTCCTTTCGAGCCTCTAAAGCGTGAGATCGATTTGGAGGCGAAACTGCCAAAAATCAGCAACGTGATGGCTTTTGCGCTCGCCCTGATTTTGGCGATAGGCACCTATCCATCCCAAGCAAATGATTGGGGCAAAGACGGTGATTTCAAGCTCGCCGTGAAAACTGAACCCAACTCAATTTGGAATTTTTCCAAAAGTGAGTGGAAGAAACAGCACTTCTTTGAAAAGTCGGTTCGGGGTTATGAGTTTAAGCTGGCAAAACTGCCTTCACGGTATGAGGGAAAGACAAGGCGTGATCAGCTTCTAGCGCTGATCGTCTCAGTCGAAGCCCCTCACCGGCAATATGATGCGGTCCATTCCAAAGCGAAAGTAAAGCCCCCTGCTCTGCCTTCAACCTTGACTATAGGCAGATATTGCGGTGGATCGAAGATACACCAGCGTAATATCATGCCATTGGCCGGTATCAGATCATTCCTGATACCCTAACCTGCTTGATTGAAGCTGAATCGATTTCACAAACTGCTGTGTTTGATAAGGGACTTCAAGATCAGCTCGCCATTCGCCTCCTGATAGATGCAGGACTTGGCAAGTTCGAAGCTGGAACGCTTACTCTTGATCAGTACATGGACCGTGTTGCAGGTGTTTGGGCCGGATTGCCACTGCAAAATGACAAATCTGCCTATGATGGAATTGCGGGCAATCGCGCCATCATCAACCGCAATCATTATAAAGCCGCTATGAGCGCGATTTATGGTTAGCAGCTACAATCAATGCCAAAAAGGCGAGGAAACGTCTGTATGGCCAAAATAATGGCCATATCAGCGAAATTTTCACGTTCTGAAGCGCCCCATTTCCACCAATTGGGTAGACAACTTACAAAACTTAAAAAGTGAAAATCAGCAATCTTACAAAATCGCAAAACAGCAAAACAGCAAAACAGCAAAACAGCAAAACAGCAAAACAGCAAAACAGCAAAACAGCAAAACAGCAAAACAGCAAAACAGCAATGATGCATGTTGGCAAAACTACAATATGGCAAGCATGAAAAATGACAAATCTACAAAATAGCAAAGCTGCAAAAACATGCTCGCCATTGGAACGCCAAGAGGCGTTCAATGTCAGATTTGAAAAACCAGACATTGCCTATGGTACATCAATTAATCGGGTCGAATTTGAAATACTGACTGCCAATGGTCGGCAATTCAGAAATATTGATGACCCTCAAGATCGAAAAATGGAGGAAATATGAAAACCATTTCTATCGTGCACAAAAAAGGCGATGCGGGGCCGGTCTATTTGACTTCTCGGACCGTCAAGCGGGAGAGTTGGGCGCAAACGACCCTGGGGTACCGCCGCCAGACAATTTAAGTACGGTAAGGCCTAGTATTAATCTCACAAACACATGGTCTGGCGGATTTGTAAACCAACTAGGTTTCTACCGGGCACCAAATATCAGCTATAACTTGCCCAAAGGAACAATTAGAGATGAGCCAGCGCCCGGGAAAACGGTCCAGGAATATCAAATGTTGTTTCCAAAATGGGTGGTGAATATGGTTTTGTGATCACCTCGGCTGGCCAACCCCACGATGGCGTTGTTGGCGTGGATCGAACCGACACCCCTCGTCACAATAATGATCACAAAGACGGTCAGCACGTCAAAGGTGCTGTTGATGGCTATTTGACAAAGAATGGGGACCGCATATCGACCTTTGATAACCGAGACGACTATGCGCTTAATTGAATTGGCCGCTATAGTTGGAGAGTGCACATTGGGGGTGGTTCTGAAGCGTTTTGGGGGCCGGACACTACAGCAGCTGCGGCTGATCCATTCTACGCAAAAGCGTATAATAAAGGCCGAAGAAATAGCTAGTCATAGCCGTTCGGTTTATGCCAATTAGAATATTTTGTGATCACCTCAACCAAACGCCAAGAAAATGTCTTGGTCAGAAAACACAGTCGAAGTGTTTGAGGAAATGATGCTAGAGCGAACTATATGTTCATCCAAAAGCACAATTTAGTGCGTTGCAAACCCTTTAACCTGCCGTTAACCTTAAATATCTGGACGGAATCACGAATCTGTGCCACTTTTCTGACGCAAAAAGACCGTCTTAGTGATTTTTAACGTCAGAGCATAAAATGGCAACAGAAGATTTAATCAGCGTCAACCCTGCCGAAGAGGATTCGGTCGATAAGATTTTGCGGCATGCGGAGATGCTCTCGAACCAATTGCAGAATCTGCGCGAGCGCATGTATCCGCCGCAGGCGCAAAAATCTTTGCGCCGGTTTATGACGCCCGAGGTGGCCAAGCTTACCTCAATCTCGGAATCCAGCTTACGCACATTGTCGATTGAGGGCAAGGGCCCCACGCCAGACCGGTTGGAAAACAATCACCGCGCCTATACGCTTGATCAGATTAATGAACTACGGCGCTACTTTGCTGAGAAAAACCCCAATGACGCTCTGACCTACGTGCCGCATCGGCGCGAAGGGGAGCATTTGCAAGTGCTCGCCATTGCCAATTTCAAGGGGGGCAGCGCCAAAACCACCTCTAGCGTCCACCTCGCCCACTATCTAGCCCTTCAAGGCTATCGAGTACTGGCGGTGGATTTAGACCCGCAGGCCTCCATGTCGGCCATGTTTGGCACACAGCCCGAATTCGACGTGGCGAGCAATGAAACCATTTATGCGACCCTACGCTATGACGATAAACGGCGCCCCATTCGCGAGGTCATTCGCAAAACCTATTTCCCGGGTCTTGATTTGATTCCGGGCAATATTGAGGTGATGGAATTTGAATATGACACGCCGCGGGTGTTGGCGCTGAACGAAAATAGCCAAGGCTCAATCTTTTTCGAACGGCTGGACCAAGCGCTAAAAGAGGTGGACGATCAATATGATGTGGTGATCCTGGATACGCCGCCTTCCCTTGGTTATTTGACCCTAGCTTCGCTTTATGCCGCCACGGGGCTTTTGGTGACCGTACACCCGGCGATGATGGATGTGGCTCCATGAACCAGTTTTTGCTGATGATGGGCGATCTGGTGGGCGTGATCCGCAATGCAGGCGCCACCATGCAAAAAGATTTTATGCGCTATTTAGTGACCCGGCACGACCCTAACGACCAGGCGCAAGCGCAAATTGTGGGTCTATTGCGGCATTTGTTTGCCACCGATGTGTTGTTGCCCACAGCGCTTGAAAGCACAGCTGTGGAAGCAGCAGGCTTGGGCAAGCGGACCATTTATGAAGTGGAAGCGGGCGAAGTGCAGCGCAACACGTTGAAGCGAGCTCGCGAATCCATGGACATGGTGAACGGGGCGCTGCTGGACCTGATCCATGACGCTTGGGGGCGGAAATGAGCAAACGCAAATCCATTGTATCCAACTTTGGCGATTTGACGGGCGAAAACGCGCCGCAACCTAAAAGCGAACCCAAAACCGATAGCGATGGACAAAAACCCACCAGCCGCGTGGCCGCCGGCATTATCGGCACCACCCAACGCACGCTCTCTCAATTAAGGGAAGAGCGCGATCAGCTTTTGCAAGAGGCGCAGAGCGCAGACAAAATTTTGCAACTGGACGCCAGCAAGATTGATCCTTCTCCATTTAAGGATCGCCTACCCGACGATGATCCTGCAACATTTGAGCAATTCAAGCAAAGCCTTAGTGAAGAAGGCCAGCAAGTGCCGATCACGGTGCGGACACACCCACAGCAGCCTGGTCGTCACCAGATCGTTTATGGCCACCGTCGCTGGCGGGCACTCAAGGAGCTAGGCCTGCCGGTCAAAGCGATCTTAGTGGATTATTCAGATCGTGACCTTGTGGTGGCCCAGGGCATTGAAAATGCCAATCGACAGGATTTAAGCTGGATTGAACGCGCACTCTTTGCCGACGAGATGCACCGGGCCGGATTAAAGCCGAAAGATGTGAAAGCGGCGCTGAGTGTAGACGACGCACAGCTTTCAAAATTCCGCTATGTGATCAAACAGGTGGGCGCACCATTGATCCAACTGGTGGGACGCGCGCCTGGGATTGGGCGCCCCAGATGGATCGAATTGGCCGATCGGATCAAAGACGGGGCCGATGAAGACCGACTTTTGGAAGCTTGTCAGCTGACAAGGTACAGCAAAACCTATCTCCGGATGACCGCTTTGGACTTGTCCTTAAACTGGCCACACCCGAAAAACCTGCGAAGCCGCAGGCGCCAATCGTTAAGATGGGCGATGTGGGCACCATGGAAAAAGGAAAAAGCGAGCTGCGGATCAAGCTGAAACGGCAACATCAGGTAGAATTTGCCGAATTTCTGGAAGAGGAAATGGACGCGCTTTTGACAAAATATCACCAGCTCCAAAAAGAGCTCTAACAAAACCTTGTCAACTGACAAGGTTTTCAATCACAACTAACCAGGAAAGGAAATTTAAACAAAGAAAAAGGCCTCCAAACTCGATGGTTCGAAAGCCTTCCTCGATAACTTAAGCACCTATCAAGGAATCACTTTCGGGAAAAAAAATGTCAAGCATTCATGTTTGGCAAGGTATATTTCTTTGTCTGAATTTTAAAAAAACCATGCAAAATTTAGGTTGGCGCAAGCCGACGCCGGGCCTTGTGGCTGCAGAAATGCATGCGCAAGTCGGTGAGGGACTTTCTGTACCCAAATCAACGGCGATCATTGCTGTAAAAAAAGTGGCAACACACATTGGCATCAAGCCAGCGCAATTGATGTTACTCGATATATTATTTGCCTTCTCCAAGCCACAAGACTGGGAAGCAGGTCAAAGCGCGATCGTTTGGCCGTCCAATCAATATTTGATGGACCAGACAGGCTTCAGCTACCCACATTGAAGCGCCATTTGCGTAAACTTGGTCAACTGGGCCTTGTAGCATTCAAAGACAGCGCCAACGGCAAACGCTTTGGCCGCCGCAACGCCGAAGGACAAATTGTAGAGGCTTATGGCTTTGATTTGACGCCTTTGGCCGCGCGCGCAGGGGAGCTTGCCGCCCTTCATAGCGAGATACAAGCAGAACGCGCCGCCACGCAACAATTGCGGCAAAAGCTGACACAGACACGTCGCAGCATCCGCGCGAAGCTTGTGGAGGCCTTTAAGCAACATCTGGAGGGTCCTTGGAAGCAGTTAGAAGACGAATTCAGTGCTTTACTCGACAAACTTCCGTGCACAAACAAGGGGCAGGGGACCTTGCAAGCGCTTCTAGAGAGTTTTGCTTTGCTACAAGAACGGATCGAAACCCTGTTCGCCACAGCACTTGGCCTAACCAAAACGGCAACGACAGCCTCAAGCGAACAGTCGGAGAAAGCGGAAACTTCGACCCCCAGCCAGTTCAAAACTGAACCCCATATACAGATTACAAACCAATCTCCTCAACAGAATGATCTTTCTTATGGAGACACCGAATCTGAATTACCAGAGCAAGACACAGGCTTCACCTTCCAAACATTTTGCTTAGCTTGCCCCAGATTTATCCAAATGGCCCAAGAAATTTGCGGCCCGCTTCACGGCTGGGAAGATTTAGTAAAAGCGTCTCAACAAATGGGGTTGATGTTGGGCATTTCCAAATCGCATTGGCAAAACATGGTGAGACAGATAGGCATTTATCCGTCAGCTATCGCACTTGGTCTAACCTTTGAAAAGCACGTGGCGGACCAAGTGCACAATCCAGCGGGTTATTTGTCAGGTATGGCCAAGAAGGCAAAGACGAACGAGCTTCATCTCAACCGGAGTATCTTTGGCCGTCTAATACAACCCACCAGGCAACCTATCGCGTAAACATTTATGTAGAGCTAAATCATCCAATGGATAATAAATATAAGAATACCAATGGGTTATGCTGTTTATAGTTTAGAATGACCCCAATAATATCTATTCTTCCCCCGTAGGGGGGGGCATCCGACCATCTTTAGAACTTTCTTTCGCTTCTTGCGTCGTGATGCCCCAAATAATAGCAAACGAAAATGCATAAAACATCGTCGGATAGTCAAAACCCATGACCATATCCGTCAGACCCAGTACGATATAAATGATCGGCATGCTCAACGCCCAATAGAGCCGTACACGAAAATAAGGATGATCCTTTTCTGTGTCCCAGAAAATGAGTGGTGCGAACAAAAGAAAGAAATAAAGGATTAAGCCAACAATCCCTCCAGCGACGGCAAAATTCGCGATATCGGAGTGGAAATTGAAATAAGGATCAGAACTGGCATAGCTCGCTAATTCTGTCTCCAGTGCCACCTCAACGAGGCTGTGCCACCCTGTGCCGATAATCGGGTGTTCCAGAAAAGACTGAAAGGCAACCTGCCACATTTGGTACCGGATCAGGGTAGAAGAATCCATATCCTCGCCTGCAGCAACAGACTGAAGGCGATTAAGAGTACTCGTTACAAGTCCATTTGGATCCAGCCAAAACATCAACCCAGTCGCCCCAAGACCAAGTCCTATGAGCCCCCCCCCAAACCAGCGGCGATTTCATCAATTTTAAAGGCAGCGCAAAAAGAATGGGCATCACAAACAGCAGGGGCAGCGCCAACAACGAACCGCGAGAGCCTGAATAAACGACAATCAATGCGGCTGCGCCGTTTACTAAGCAATAGCCAAACAGTTTCAACCACCTGTTCACATTGATCAGCAGCAAGATCATCGAAAATGCTGCCAAAAGAATAGCAACTCGCGCGACAAGGTTGGAACCGCCGCCGACATAAGCGGTAACCCGATCAACGCTGAGAACATGATGCTGATACAGGGCCCAAATGACGCCGGTATTTAATCCTGCAATTGCGATGGTAACAAAATATTTTAGGGATTTGTGGGATTCATATACTGCGAGATACCAAAAAAATACTTATACTCAGAACAAAGCTGAATGTATTGAAACCATACTTGAAGCTCGCCCATACGAAGCCGGAAAGCCCGAACAGCGGAAAGTAACAAAGGGCGATGCCAATCCAAACCTTTTGAAAAGCGACAAGTTCGATGTGAATTTTGTGTGCTGGAAAATATTGAAGAATCCATATAAGAGAAATAATGAGTACAATCGCGCTGGCTACAGATCCCAAACCTATTGGTAGTATGAATAATCCGATTGAAAATATCGCAAAAATGGAACGCTGCAAAAGATATTTCACGGAAAACCCTACCATTGAATTCGAAAAATACTCAACGACACAAACACTTGCATTAGAACTTGGCGCTTAACTTTTACCGTCCTGCGAGCGTACCTCGATCAAGTTTATACAGTTGAACGAATGTAATGCCTAAAGCTGCGATATTAGCCCGTGGTGTTACAAGCATTCCGTTTGTTGCGATTCGCAGCATCTCTCAGATTTAAGCCGGATCCAAACTCTCATGCCTTACTTATATCCCGTTATCGACGAAATCAAATTGTTCGAAGTTGGTTCGTCTCGACCGCAATTCGGGTTTGGCCGCCCATGATTTCCATCAAAACCCAAACCCTGCGGTCAGGCGCAATTTTATCTACCTCTGCCACGAAATTAGCAAATGGGCCCTTAGTCAGAGTCACTTTACAGCCGGGATCGAGATTCGCGGGTGGTAATAACTTGCCATTGGCGTCACAGCGTAACATTAGCTGTGTAACGAGATTACAGGGCACTGCCGACGGGTCTTTGCCGAAACTCACCAACCGTGTGATACCATATGTAGAATTGACTGAACGCCAGAGACCTTCCGTTACATCGAAGGCTACAAAAATATAGCCTGGAAACAGCGGTCGCGTCGATGTGACAAACTTCCCATTACGCTGGCGAGTTTCCTCTTCTATCGGCAAAAACGTCTGAAAGCCTTGCCGTTTGAGGTTTTTGTCCGCGATTTTGGCGCAATTTGGCTTTAGCTGGGCAAGAAACCAACTATTTTCGCGTTTCTGATTTGCTTTCATCCTAAGCCTTTATTCAACATTGCCCATCATCTTTCACTTTAGATCAGACGAATCCATTCAGTGATTTTACGTGAAATCTATATCGAAGCCGATTAGAACTATGAAATGCAGCCTCACAAAGGCCCAACAAAACTCAAAAGCAAGGATTGCATGTATAGCGCAAAAACCACACAAAATCACAACAATGATAGACTATGTTTTTGATTGCCCACGAAGAATAGGTTGAGAATTGAACAGCAACTCATACGAGGAAATAAAGCGCTTTAGACCAGATATCGAGGGACTGCGAGGCGTTGCAGCCCTCGCTGTAATCTCTTACCATCTTCAGGTTCACCCGTTTGAAGGTGGATTCATTGGTGTCGACATATTCTTTATTATTAGCGGATTCCTGATTACAAGGCTAGTATATGAGGCCCAACAGCAACGGAGCTTCACCTATCTTGGCTTTGTTAAATCACGATTTTCCCGTCTCTATCCTGCTTTGATATTTTGCCTCACAATTACGTTCATCGGTGGATTCTTGTTATTGAGTCCTATCCACTTTATCCCTTTTGCGGAGTCTCTAGTTTACGCTATATTGGGGACGTCGAATTTTTACTTCCTATCACAAGCGGGTTATTTTGACTTATCGTCTTACCTCAAGCCTTTACTGCATACTTGGACATTATCAGTAGAATGGCAGTTTTACCTTCTATGGCCTTTTTTGGTTTGCATGGTCCCGAAATCAAATCCCAAAAAAGCTTTCCTTATATTGGCTGGTCTCACAGTAATCTTATTTCTAATTCAGGAGGCAATTTATCGCCTCCCAAACTCTTCGCTTTGTCAGAAAAGCAGTACGGTATTATGTCGAGATGGTGGAGAAAGTATATATTTTTTAATGCCCTCTAGGGCCTTTGAATTCTTAATTGGTGCTGCCACTACCTTTTTTCCATTTGCCAAATTTAGCAAATTAGGAGCAACATTTTTAAATTTTATTTCGGTAGGTGCGATACTAGCTTTAGCAATTCTAATAGACCCAGCTGACAAATTCCCATCTTTTCTCGGGCTCGCTGTATGCATCTTTGCGGGAATTATTATACTGACCCCTCGCGGATACACAAGCTTTATATTGGAAAACTGTGTCATTCGATTCGCAGGAAGAATAAGCTACTCGTTATATCTTTTTCACTGGCCAGTAATCGTCCTCTGGCGCTACATAGATACTAAAATAACACTTATTGATAATGTCATTATGGTGCTAATCTTCACATTTTTTTGCGACTATTTCCTACTTTCTATTTGAAGTAAGGCGCCCCACCGATAAACTCATGTCTTTTGCAAATAGAAACGTTCGTACTGGTTTTACTGCAATGTGCCTCTCAACAATCTCCTTTCACGGTATGGCCAACAACGGATGGACTTGGCGATCAGTTTTGCCGGATGATCATTTGGCAACAGAAAGCCCACAGGATTTACACAAGAGATACTACGGAGGTTATTTCAATCCGCTACCGTCCAATAAATCTCCACAATACATTCTGTCAGGTGACAGTTATGGGGCCCACTACGCCTTTGGCTTAAACCGGTTACAGGAAAAAGGTGCAGTACGAAATTGGATCAAAAATGCTGGCTATTCATGTTTCCATCTTCCCAATTTGACGCGCGTGGAGAGAGGAACGGTTTATGATTGCGCAAAACGGTTGGAAGAAACGCTTAATTTTTCCCAAACATACAAATCTGCAATTATTATTATGTCATACTCATGGGTCACACAGCTTCAATCAGCTTCTACAGTGAGCAACCCAAATGAAAGAGGGATTTCACGGGATGTATTATTTAAAAGTTTAAGTACTTTATTTCAAAATATTGATAATGAAGTAATTGTAATTGGAATGCTTCCGACGACGGGGCGCGGAGAACTCTGGTCATATTTGACTTCAACGAGATTTGTTGCGGCAGTATTTGGCGTTGATGATTGGCGTTTTTCCCTAGCAAATCAAGAATACATCAATTTTAACAAGCAACTAGAGAGCCTGGTACTAAAACATGGCCAAAAATTTGTAGATCCATTCAATTATTTATGTGACGACACAGTTTGTACAAATGTTACACCATCAGGAAAACTGATCTATTCGGACGACGGTCACTTATCAATTTTTGGTTCTGAGTATCTTATTAATCGCATGCACGAGGATGGCACACTAACAAAACTGCCAGACTAATAGGAATCAATATGGTGCTCGTCCCTCAAGTAGTTTTCTATGTATTGGATTATTTCAACCTGTTCATGTTCACTTAGGTCGCTCCCTGAGGGCAAGCAGAGGCCATTTTGAAAAAGCTGTTCGTCGAATGCATTACCATGATAGCGCGCGCCTGAATAAAGCGGCTGCATATGCATGGGTTTCCACATTGGGCGGGATTCAATTTGTTGGTCTAACAGCATCAGACGGATGTCTTCGCGCGACTTGCCGACTTTAACTGGATCGATTGTTAATGCAGTCAGCCAGCGGCTAGAATGATAGCCTTTTGGCTCGGGCATAAAATCAATGCCAGGACGAGTAAGTGCGTTTTCGTAGGTTTCAAAAATCTCCCGCCGACGCTTCACACGTTCATCCAACACACCCATCTGCCCCACGCCAATGGCGGCACAAATATTGGATAGGCGATAATTATAGCCAAATGTAGAATGTTCATAGTGCGGGGCTGGGTCGCGGGCTTGCGTAGCCAAGAAACGCGCTTCCTCCGCCCAGGATTTATGCTTGGTAACCAGCATGCCACCGCCAGAGGTAGTGATGATTTTATTTCCATTAAAAGATAAGATTGCTGCATCACCGCCAGACCCGGCTTTGCGACCGCCTTTGTAAGCCGCACCAAGGCTTTCAGCTGAATCTACAATGAGCTTAATATCAAATTCTGCGCATATTTGCTCAAGACCATCAAGTTCGACTGATTGCCCGTACAAATCGGTCGGCACAATTGCTTTGGGCAGCCTATTTTCGCGCTTTGCTGTCTCAAGCTGCTCTGCCAGCAGAATTGTGTCAATTGTCCAGCTCTTTGGACAAAGATCAAAAAAAGCGGGGCTTTGCCCCCAAATAATTGACGGGAAATATCCCGCCGGCAAATGTCATGGAGGAAATCCAAACCTCATCGCCGGTCCCGACCCCAGCAATACGCAAGGCGAGATGCAAAGCGGCAGAACCAGAGGACAAGCCCACACAATGCAGGCCGCCGCCCAAATAGTTAGAAACAATAGATTCAAACTCGTCAAGCTGCGGTCCGAGTGGCGCAACAAAATTGGAAGCAAACGCGCGGGCAACATGCTGTTCCTCTGTGCCCGACATATGTGGACGTGAAAGATAAATTTTCATTGTCTACTTTCTTAAGGGTTTGGCAGGGTTGCCGACAACAGTCTCGCCAGGCGCTACATCTTTGGTGACCACTGCGCCCATGCCTATTATGGCGTCTGGACCAATGTTGACGCCCTGCTTAACCACTGCGCCGGCGCCAATGTAAGCAAAGTCACCTACGGTCACGTTGCCATTCAAACTGACACGAGGAGCTAGGGTCACAAAATCCCCGATGACACAGTCATGCTCGATATATGAAAACAAATTTGCGTGAAAGCAGCGACCAACTCTGATATTTGAGGTAAATACAACGTGGGGCGAAATACATGCCCCGGGGCCTGACTTTACATCATCCATTTCAAGCACATCTGCCGCTCGGGCAGTGACCAGGGGGATGCTTGAAAAGTCACACTTCTGAGCGAGCTTTCCACGGACTCTCGGGTCTGCAATCGCGAGACATACCGCCTTTTCGGCCGATGGAAAATCCAAGAATTGCTGCCAAGATACAATTTGGTGCCCATTGCACAATCCAGGTGCTTGGCCATCATCTATGAACACAAAATGTGAGCTTTTGTATTGCGCGCGGATCAAGGGCATAATGCCGCGTCCACATCCGCTTGCGCCATAGACAGCGACAATACGTTTCATTTCGAAGAACCCTTGAATTTTGTCGTAGTTGCCTCACCCGGCGCCGAGACGCCTTCACGAGCTAATACTTTCAGAACGGTGAGCCAAATAATCTTTAAATCGAGCCAGATACTCTGGTTATCGACATACCATACATCAAGTTCGAATTTTTCTTCCCAGCTGATGGCATTGCGGCCGTTTACCTGCGCCCACCCAGTTATACCAGGACGCACTTCATGACGGCGGTTTTGGTCTTGTGAATAGAGAGGCAAATACTCCATCAACAACGGACGAGGACCGACAATGCTCATCTCTCCCTTCAGTACATTCCAAAGCTCGGGCAGCTCATCCAACGAGGTCGAACGTAGAAACCGGCCAAACCTTGTTAGGCGCTCGTCGTCGGGCAAAGGGTTTCCTTCGGCGTCTAGCGCATCTCGCATTGTACGAAACTTGTGCATTTTGAAGGGCTTTGTGCCTTTTCCTGGCCGGACTTGAGTAAAAATCACTGAGCTTCCGAAGCTTATGCGCACAAAAAGGGCAACCAACAAAGCCACTGGCAGAGAAACTATTCCGCTCAAAAGCACAATTGCAATATCAAGTAATCTCTTCAACTGAATTCTCGATTCGCGCGAATATGATTTAGGAGTTTGTGACCCATTCAACCCACTCCGCAGCCAACTTTTTGCGGTTAAAATGTGTTTCTGCTAATGTGCGAGCATTCACACCCATTCTAACGCGCATGGCTGGATCATCAGCGAGTATTATCAAGCCATCAGCAAGCTTTTTAGAACTGTCTGGTGGAACAGCTAAACCGCACTCATTGTGTTTAATCATCTCTGCCAACCAACCTGGGTAGTTGTTTATGACAGGCAAGCCTGCGGCGATATAATCAAAGAACTTATTTGGGGATGTGCCGTAATAGAATGCTGGCACATTTTGCAATATCTGAAGGCCCACATCTGAACTAGAGAGGTATTTGGCCAACATTTGTTTGCTTACTGGATCCAGAAATATGACATTGTCTAGTTGCTCAGAATTGGAGCGTTCTTGCAATCTCTTCTTCTCCGAACCGCCACCAATCAATGCTATCGCAATATCCTTGCGATCTGCGCGTTTCAATTCCTTCGCGGCGTCTAGTACCGCATCTAATCCATTCGCCAACCCGTGTGTGCCCGTAAATACAGCGAGGAAGACATCATCCTTTATGACCTCCGGCCTCATCGCATTCGTGTCAGGATAAAACGTCTCCAAGTCACATCCATTTGGAATCAAACAAATTTGTGAATCCGGGACACCGCGGCGCTTAATTCCTTCCACAATTCCTGAAGATAGTCCGACCACACGATGCGCGGATTTATATGAAAGCCATTCAAGACAAGACATAAGCGTCAGCACGACTGGATTGCGTATTACACCCATCGCCTGGGGGAGCTCGGGCCACAAATCCCGAACCTCGAACACAAATTTCCGTCCCCGGAACCACCGTGCCAGAATACCTGGAATCCCTGCTGTAAGTGGAGTACTTGTTGCAAAAACAATATCAGCAGGTGTGCTAAGGGCAAACCAGCTGGACCTAATAGCAAAACTCAAAAATACAATCGTACGCTGGAGTAAGCTCAATTCATTTGAGTAGCCAAGTTCGAATTCGACGATGTTGATACCTTCAACATTCCCGCGACGTTTTCCGCGATGAAATTTGCCCTCCAAACCGGTATGACCTTGCCCATAACTCCCACAAACCATAGTTACCTTGTGACCAGCCTGAACCAAGGCACGTGCCATTTCGTAAGAGCGCGTACCTGCGGAGCCTTCCGGCGTTGAAAAGTGCTGATGAAAGTAAACGATATGCATATTAAAAACAGACTCTTGTGGTAACAGTAATAGGTTTTTTAAACGAAACTTCAACCACTGGTATATCCGTCTTGTGCTGATAATATCGGGATTCTGGTTCTTTGACTAAGCGGATCGAAAGGTCTGCCTCCACTGCGTTAAACTCCAGCGAAGCGTTTTGACCTACAATTTTTTTGGCCACTCATTTTCCAGTCTCCCGGCGCTAGGCGCCAACGCAGTTTAGCAGTATCAAAAACACCGGAGACGGTGTCTTTGCAGATAAGTTCGTTGGCTTTCAAAACGATGTCTCGTTCGTGCCGAGCGCCATGTCGGTCTTCGTATGCCGCACTTGCACTGAGACCCATTTTATTATCTGCGACCTTGGAAACTTCTGTTGATCGCAACCAATCACCGAACAAAAACCTACCTAACCGCATCATCTGGTCACGACCATCAAACTCAATTGTATTGTGGGCCGAAGTTCCTGAGAACCATGTATGATCGCTTGAATTATAGCTAAAAGTGCCAGCGTCGCGAAGAAGATTGTTGTCATTTATCCAAACATCAAGATGCATCGCATCAGCTTGGCTTGGGCGAAAGCGGAATCTGGGATAGCGCAACACTGCCTGGACATTTTTGTTGACCAGTACATGGAAGCCACCCTTGTCATAGGTCACACTTTCTCTATTCAACTTGTGGGCTCCGACTTCAACGTCAAGCCAGCTAAGCATATTATTCCATGCGCCGCATTCAAAGTAGAAGCCATCACAAAAGAGCGCCGCACCCAACTGCACCGAAGGCCGGAAATCTCTATGATCACACTCAACCAAGTGCAAAATCTGTGCTCCATCATTTGCACCAATATTAGGGACATCCCCGTTGGTTTGGTTTGTGATATTTCCAAGCCAGAGCGTGGTGGATTGCAATCTATCATGCAAGGTTTTACTAAATTTCGCCAAGTCACGGTGTCGCCGCCATGCTTCAGCAAATGAAAAAGTATCCAGCATCAGACGATGGTAGGTTATTGAATACTGACTAAAACTTCCATCATCCTCGATGATTGTTCTTGATCGATTTTCGAGCCATTTTCTGCCCTTACGCATCCACTCCAAGGCTTCATCGGCATGTCCCAACAAAAAACTGCCTCCAACAAAAAGTGCTGCGGCCTCGGATGTACCATGGTTGTTTTGTTGGCCAATCGCATATGAAATACTAGGCTAATTCGCTTCAAATGCGCCTCAACGAAGCTAATCAGCCCTGGAGTTGGCGTCCTGTCTTGTCCCAGCACCCAAGCGGACAATATTGCGTGTAACACCCGCAAGGATGTCTCTTGCCCACACTTCCAGTTTGGCCCTTTATAACATGGATTTTTATTTACCCAATCTTCGAACCAATTATTCAATCGTGAAAGCTGGCGTTGATCTCCATTTGCCGCCATCGTGGCTTGGCTTACGGCCCAGCCAAATCGCGAGAGCTCCCACACACCCTTGATATCACCATGTGCGAAGTCAGAAATAGTCCACCAGTCGGCTTCGACCTTAGGCCTGGGCTGATCGGAAAAGGGGTTGTCAAACCAATCCGGGTATTCACGATTAATGGCCTCACGATGCCACCCAAATCGTATTAGTGAGTGTTCCCATGCTCGATTTGCTTTCGGGCAGGACGACGTTCGTTCGGAAGCACGGAAATAGGGGCCAGAAGCGATCTCGAACTTTATTTTTTTGTGCCGGATGCACCCCCAGTTTCAAACCGACCTTGTAAAAAAGCACACGCGCCAAGTTAGGTATGCCGAGCCGCAGGTATGTATGAAGCCGAGATAAATGATTCATTATTGAGCCCGCAGTTGCTCATCAATTTCGATACTTGCGCGTGCAACCTCAAATAACTCTGAAGCTGGAATTGGAGCATTGCCGTTTCCTTCCACCGCGGCGACAAACGCGCGCGCGCAAGCATTTTGCCCCTTGTCCTGACGGAAAAGATTTTGCTTACTAAAGCCTCTCCAATTATACCCACGCAACTTCAGGAAGTTGTCTAGTTGTAGAGTGCCGCCAGAAGCAAACACCTCAATCCGTTCTTTGGGGAAGGAGGCTCCACCATTGGCAAAATAGTGGATTGTGCCGAACGAACCATCTTTAAATCCCAAGGTGATGGATGCCTTGTCCTCAACAATTCTTTCGGCGTCCGTTTCACCCATCCGTCTTGCTTGGACTGAAACAATGGGCGCATCTGCGAGGAAACGCATTAAATCAATATAGTGACATGCCTCACCAATAATACGTCCGCCGCCCACTTGGTGGTCTTGAGTCCAATGATCAGCAGGTATTGCCCCCGCATTCATAACCATAATGAAACTTTTTGGCGCCGAGACATGCCCAAGAAGCTTTTTCATTGTTTGAACTTGCGGAGCGAACCGACGATTAAACCCAACCATCAACTGTTGGGCGTTTTTATGGTATGCCTCTTCAACGTCCTTAAGTCCCTCAAGCGTAAGCGCCAAAGGCTTTTCAACAAACACATGTTTGCCGGCATGCAGAGCTTGCGCGGTAAAATTCGAATGACTGTTGTGACGCGTTACAATAGCTACAGTGTTGATCTCTGGGTTTTCGATCAGCGCTGATGTATCTGAGGAAGCGTTTTCAAAACCGGCTCTTTTACCGCTGATAACCGCATTTGCGCCACCTGCCGACGAAATGGTGTGAAGGCGCGCACCTGCCTGCTTAAATGCTGGAATAAGCATACGCGAGGCATAATTACCCGCTCCAACAAAACCCACAATGGCCTCGCTCACATTTGTGAGGTTGGGTTTTTCCGCATTGAGTTGAACAGATTTTTTTGTGACGTTCTTCCACAGCATGCTGATAAGTCAGCATGATTCCAAGTGCAGCTTTGTTTGAGCTTAATAATTCATATGCACGCGGCGCCTCTTCAAATGGTATTCGATGGCTAATCAACGGTTCGACATTGATTTGACCTGTTGCCATCAAATCGAGCACGGCCTGAAAATTGCGTTGTTCTGTCCATCGCACGAAACTGAGAGGGTAATCATTTCCCTTGTCTTCATAGTCTGGATCATAGCGCCCTGGACCGTAGGAACATGAGACCTGGAAAGTAAGCTCTTTTTCGTAAAAATCTGCCCGGTTAAGTTCGAGGCCCGTCACGCCGACCAATATGATACGGCCCCTTTTTCGGCACATGTGCGCCGCCTGAGTGATAGGTTCAGAGTTTTTAGTAGATGCCGTTACAATGACACCGTCTACACCATTTCCGCGGCTGAACGCCATTCCAGCAGTAACCGGATCCTGGCCCGCACCAGGATTACAGATGTCCGCACCAAATTGTCTTGCCAGTTCTAGTTTTTCCTGATCAAAGTCGATCGCCAAAACCCGACACCCCTGTGCGCGAAGCATTTGAACCGTCAACAATCCGATCAGCCCAACACCTGTCACAACAAAGGCTTCGCCTAATGTTGGCTGCGCAAGGCGGATACCTTGTAACCCAATGCTGGCCACAACAGTGAAAGCAGCGGCTTCATCGCTAACCTTGTCGGGAATGAGCGCACACAAATTCTTCGGAACACTCACAACATCCGCATGTGGTCCATTCGAGACGACGCGATCACCTGCGCGGAAATCTTCAGCTTTGGAATCACGTACGACGCCGACATTGCAATAGCCTAATGGGATCGGTTGCTCAAGTTTGGAGCGGACAGCATCCACCGTAGTCAATAACCCGTCGGTTACAACTTTATCTAGGACCTGACGCACCTTTTGTGGTTGGCTGCGAGCCTTTGCGATCATCCCCGACTTGCCGAAATCAACCAGCATCCGTTCTGTGCCCGTCGAGATCAGCGAAAATGTACTATCAATCAAAAGGTGTCCATCCCGTGAACCGGGTGCCGGTGCTTCTAAGAGTTCGGATGCGCCCGTCGAAAGGTTTTGAAAGATTTGTTTCATGTCAGGCTCACTAATGTCAGAGAATAGAAAAGTAGAATGGTAACAGGCTCAAAGTAGGATGTGGACAAGATGTTCAACAATGCGTTCAGCGGTTTCGCCATCCCACTTTTCCGGGATTCTGCCGACTTTCCACTCTCCGGCGAAGAGTTTGTTCAGTGCTGGTGGCAACGCTGCAGGATCGGTGCCAAGAAGTTCATTGGTGCCAAGGGACACGGTCTCGGGCCGCTCGGTAGAGGTGCGCAGGGTCATGCAAGGGACTCTCAATGCAGTTGTTTCCTCGGTTACGCCCCCAGAATCTGTGATCACAGCGCGAGCGTTTTTCACCAGCCAGTTGAACTCCAGATATGGCTGCGGCCCGACGCGAAGCAACCGATCCGGCAGTGTGACTATTTTCTCTAGTGTTTTGGCTGTACGCGGATGCACAGGGAACACAATGGGCATATCGCCAGTATTATCGAGAATCGCATTGATCAATGCCGCCAAATTGTCGGGGCTGTCCACATTGGAAGGTCGATGCAATGTAACAACGATGTAGTCGCCAGCCGTCAACCCGACCTCGCCTGCAAATGAAGGAGGTTTGAGTCTGTCAAGGTTGTGCAACAACGTGTCAATCATCGTGTTTCCAACGAAAAACACACGATCTTCTGGCGTCCCAGTAGAAGTCAAAGCGCGGGTGGCCTCTAGCGTGGTGGTGAAAAACCACGAGGTTATCGCATCCGTGACAACGCGGTTTATCTCCTCGGGCATGGTCCAGTCGCCTGAGCGGATGCCAGCTTCCACATGGGCAACATCAATGCAAAGTTTGCGTGCCACGATCGTGCACGCCATGGTCGAAGTCACATCCCCCACCACAAGGCATAGATCGGCCGGATCCTTCAAAAGGATCGCCTCATAACGCATCATGATATGGGCGGTCTGTTCCGCCTGTGTGCCAGAGCCGACCTCCAGATTGATCTGCGGGGCAGGGATGCCAAGCTGCTCAAAGAAGTCGCCCGACATTTTTGGATCATAATGTTGTCCCGTATGCACCAGCCGATACCGCAGCCGCCCGCCAGCCGCGGCATGGGTATCCAGTGCACGAATTATCGGTGAAATTTTCATGAAATTCGGCCGCGCACCGGCGATAATATCAATCAACATGTCTAAAAACTCCAACTAACGGGCAGGATTAGGGGCGATAAGCGTCCGCAAAATATCTGTTAGATCATCAGCGGCACTTTCTGCGGAAAAGCGCGCCTTTGCAAGCTGGTGTGCCGCAGTACCCAGCCTATATTGCAAATCAGGATCAGGTATTAGGTGTGCCAAAGCGGCGTTCAGTTCACTGACATCGCGGGGCCGGATCATCAAACCGTTCTCTCCGTCCTTCAAAAAATCAGGTACATTGCCAACCGATGTCACGATCACACCTAACCCCGCAGCCATTGCTTCGATCATAGCATTCGGCAGACCTTCGGCCCAACTTGGCAGCACAAGAATGTCATGCTGAGCAAGAATCTCGGGCACGGCCTCGGGACGGGTCCATCCCAAAAATCGGGTCCGGGGGGCGAGCGGACCTGCCTTAACCTGCTCTTCTGCCACTTGGCGTGCATGTCCATCCCCCGCTATGGACAGAGTAAAATCCAAGGTCTTTGTCAAGGGGGCCAGCGCCTCGATTAGTTCAAAGATGCCTTTGTTCTGCTCCAACCACCCCAGAAAAATTAGTCTGGCAGGCGCATTGCGGAGAGGCATGGAACGCCCCCGTCCGATCGCTAGCAAGTCCTCAGAGGCAGTCCAATTAACAAGGATTGGGGCTTGTGTTACAGGGCGGCCCAGTTTTTGGACAGCGAAATTTTGCCAGCGGCTTCCCTGGCAGAGGATCACCGACGCACCAGCAAAACTCAACCGAATGAGCTGCCGCCAAACACGACTCTCCTCGTAGGAATTCACAATTGCTCCCGATCGTGGAAAAAGCAAGACGGGCACACCGAACATGCGGCAGACCCAGGCCATGGCGCCTTTTTCCAACAAGCTTGCGCCACCTGAGGTGAACAACAAAACGGCGTTCGGCTGGTGCCGACGCATTTGGCTCAGAAATTTAACGGCCCGGCGCACTGCTCCGTTGATGCGACGCACCCGACCGGGCGGAGGGTTGCTGACCTGCGTACTGTCAACGGTGGCAATGTCAAAACGGTCAGCAAAGCTTGAGCGCATCAGGCTGCGACAGGAGGTAACGACCCCACCAATGATTTTTGACCCCGGTGGCGGAAACCCACCAACGATCAACAGGCGTGGTTTCGTGCTCATGCGCCCTTGTTCCAAAGCACTAGCTGCAGCAGTTTCCACAAAAGAAATCCATGATCTTCGGTGTCGGTTTTGTGACGTGTAAGACAACGTTCCAGCTTTGGTTTGTCAAAATTGAAACGGGCAATGGTCATATCATTCAATATCCGTTAAGCGCGTTGTGCCCACCGTGCGCATCCGCATTAGAGTGGGTATTTAGCAGGTTACTTATCAATAATATAAAACTTCATATTTTCACAATTCGTTCAGGAGGTTTTCATACTCCGTCACGAGACGATCCACAGTTAGCGTTTCGGTGGCAAAAGTGCGGGCATGATGACACTGAAGTGCGTAATCCTGCGCTGACATATCTATATATCTCTCAATTTGATCAGCAAGGTCATCCGGGCTGCTCACGTCAAAAAGACCACCACGCTTTCCAGTGCCGGTCAGGAACGGATGATCACAAACTGAGCCTGCCAGAATGGGCCGACCGAGCATTAGTGCTTCACACATCACATTGGAAAATCCTTCATGTAAGGCGGGGTGTACCAGTAGGTGGTGATCCGCAATCAGAGCAGGGACATCTTTACGCTCACCCGCCCATGTCCATTGGGCTGCGACGTCGGGGTGGGTCGCCAGAAGTCTATCAAGTGCCTGTGCATATTCAAAATCTGCGCCATGTGGGTCTCGCCGTCCTACCCATGTTGCTGCGGGTACGAAATCGCGACGTTGATAAACGATCGCAAGCGCCTTGATCAGCAAATCTGCTTGTTTGAGTGGCGTGATCCTCCCACAGCAATGAGGCGCACATCCTTCGGGACCTTCTTTGCGGGGATCGAGGGCAGGGACGGTACGGAAATTCCGTTCAAGATCGTTGTCACTTTGTGGCGCAAATGCGGATATGTCTGGCGCAGCATGCCGCATGATCGGGGCTATTTGTTACAACATGATCGGCAAAACGGTGCAATTCACGGCGAAATCTCTCAACTAGAGCTTTTTTTGTCGTTAAATCGGGAGGAACGTTCGGAGACAATTATTCGCGGTTGCCGACACAAATTCCCAGCGATTGTGTTTAAGAGGTTTGGTGTTTTGAGATAGGAGATCACTCCGTCAAAGGCTTGCTCTTTCAACACAGCTGATAGCGCCTTGATCCGTCCGCGCAATCCCACTCCGTCTGGTGCGTCAAACAGAGTGATCCCCGCACTCTCAAGGTTGGACCGATAGAAATCATGCGCTCTGTGATAGGTGAACACTGAGACTTTATGCCCCCGCGCCTTCAACCCACACGCAAGGATTACAAGCTGGGTTTGTGCACCGCCCGATCCGAAATGGTCGATCATCAATAACAGCTTCATTGTCACAGCACCTTTGCCACCACCCAAAGCATATGGGTTGTAAAAAACAGATTCCTCGGCGGGGTCGTACCGAGGTGACGCTCCTTTAGAATCATTTTGTCGAGTTCTTGACAGTTCGCACAGTCATGTAGCTTATGTATTTGTATGAGAAAAGCGCAATGAAAATAAATATAAAATATGAAAAACTATCCTTAAGCCAAACAGATGGGTCTCCGTTATTAACAAATATTGCCAAATTATAAGAGAATACTATTCCCAGCGGCATAAAGTTAATATTTTGTTCGCTTAAGCGGTTTATGTGCTTTTGCAAGGACCCAAGAAGAATGCCGAATATTAGGGAGCCAATTAGAACACCAAGCAAGCCGCCCCCATACCATAACGATGCAAGTAAGCCGGGCGGTATGCCTCCAACTTCGCTTCCGGTAATAGCTTTTGTGTTAAATTCCGAAATTCTAAATATATCTTTATCCAACCCCAATATTTTACTTGGAATCAAATGTAGCGGTGCAACAAAAAAATGATGAAACAAATTTGGTTCGACGTCTTTGCTGATGGCGGCCAACAGAGAATGAGAGGGATGACTGAACTCTTTTAAAAACCTCACCCAAATTGGGTGCAGGTCAAGAACCAATTCTGGCAGAGCCGAGTGTTCACCTCGAAAGAAACTGGAAATCACACCAATATATGCTTTACCTTGAATTACAAGAAAAAAGCCAAAAGCGAGACTGAGTGGGCCGACAGTTAGTATTCTACTCAAAACCCTTTTCGACTGATACCAATTTCTTGCTTGTCCTGTATTCAATAATACTAAGAAAAATACTATTACGAAATTAAACAAGAATCCGCGACTCGCACTAACCAACGCAAATCCGGTTCCGATCATTAGTGATGTAAGAAAGATGATATACGCTATTTTTTTTACCGTTAATCGTAGGATTAAGAATTTTCCACGATGACCAAGCAAAAGGTATGTACACCATTGATATTATGTATAGAAAGTACACGCCGTGCGTATTCTCAACAAGCTGTTTTCCACTATATCTTTGAAGCGCGCCATAGCTCAATGCGGCTGAAATCCCACCAAACGAGTAGGCATAGATCAAGAAGCTGATCGCCGAAATAACTAGGATTACTAATGCCAATTTATTATAGTCCAATTTTCGGCCAATTTTGGCAAATTTGACTAAAGAAAATACTCGACTTCGGATGCCAATGTAAAAGCCGGTGCAAATTAAAATCAAAGAGAAAAAGGTTATCACTATTAACTCTAATGGATAATCACTGCAGTGATAGGTGCAGTAAGATGGACTGTAAATAAATATTGGGATAAATAGATATGAAAGGCTAAAAAAAAGCAAAAATATACTAAGTGAGTCTACCGGCGGGGATTTTCTGCGAAGCAATTCAAATAAAACTACTATCACTAGAATTGAGGTCGCGATAATTGATTGAGTCATATTACTCTTCGTGTGTTGAAAGGTTGTTGCGTAACTGGCAATGTATTGTAGTACCGCTAAGCGTATCGCTAGATATATTGTGAGTACCCTAGTTTATCGTCTTGTCGTGTGCTGCGAGCTAAACTATCATGTCAACGCCTTTCTGTATGCTAGGCGAGGAGCATTGATACCACCCAAAACGCATGAGGTGACCCAACGCTATGCCTCAAAAACATCTTCCAACTGCGAAGAATTGGCTCAGGCGCAATACCGAGGGACAACAGGTTCTCCTCTTGCATCAGCGAGTTTGCCCAGTCTCGTAAATCTTTTTGCAACCAGCTGCGAAGTGGCACACCGAATCCTTTCTTCGGTCGATCCAGAAGAGTACGGGGTACGTGGCGATATAAAACTTCGCGCAGCACCCATTTACCAACACCCTTTCAGAATTTCATGTCAAACGGCAGACTCGAGGCAAATTCGTGAAGGTCATCATCCAGCATCGGAACCCGCGTTTCAAAGCTATGAGCCATCGCCGCGCGATCCACCTTGATCAAGGTAACTAGGCAATCCACACATAAGCTAACCTTTCGCGACTCCGCTGATCATTGCTCGCAACTGCCCGCGTTCTGCAGCTGTAAACAGGATCAGCCCGCCTAGAGGCAAAAAAAACCACCAGTCCGCCTGCTGCGACACCAGCAAAACCAATGAGCCCATATACACGTCCGACCCAAAGTCCCGCCAGAATGATTGCCAGGGTCAGCCCGATTGACATGATTACAGGGCGGAAGGACCATGCCATCGGCTGGATGCGCTGCGCGATCACCGTCAGTGTGCCCGCCACAATCGTTTTGGCACAGACCACACCGATCCCTGTCGCGATCAACCCCCAGCGCGGCAGGAACACCCACAATACCAGAACAGTGGTCAGAATACCCAACCCATATCCAATCGGCAAGAAGTAGGATTTGAATGAGATGTGAATCCCGATCTCAGTGATCCATCCGATCCCCTGAATACCAACGCCAAGGCAATCAGCGCCGCCACCTCATAGGCGGGCAGATACCGGTCAGAAGCAAGGATCTGCAACAGCGGCACCAACAACATTGCAAAACCGAGTACGGCCACGCAAATGCCAAAGGTGAACACGCGCAAGACCTTGTCAAATTCTGCCTCATGCCCATCAGATTTGTGCAGGGACATATAGTAAGGTCCCCATGCCGTTTGAAAGGCTGAGATTAAAAGGGTCAAGAACATGCCCGTCTTCGCTGCGGCAGCGAGAAGGCCCAAATCATCTAAGCTGAGGTTGAGAGATACGAAGCTTCGCTCAATCATGGGACTCAGAGCCCCCATGATGGAAACTACTCCAAGCGGCAGAGCGTAGCGAATTACACCGCCCAAATCGATCGTTTGTCTCGGCCAGCAAAGCCATTTCCGTATCAAGAAAATGCCAAACCCCGCCGCGGCTGCGTTGGAGATCGCATAAACCACCAAGACCCCCATAACGGAGATATCAAACATCACCACCGCGAAGATCAATAGACTGGTCTGAACACCGGTGGCACCGAGCGTCAACCACAAAAAGGCAACACGTTGGAAGGTCCATTTCAGGAGGTTTCGGGCGAAATTGATCAGCACAAGAAACGGCACCTGCAATAGGGCAATTCCCATCAGATGCCCAGCCTCCGGATAGTCCAGCAGCCGCGGCCCAAGCCAATTGCGCAACATCCAAAAGGCAGTAAGTAGAACAAGAATCGAGACCATCTGTGACAGGAAAACCTGAGAAACCAGGATTCTACGGGTCTCAAATTCCGCATATTTCCAGAAGTACCGGCCAACTGCACTGTCCAGTCCCCAGACCATTATGAGGGCGGCTAGCGTGCCAAACACCATGAAGAAGTCTATGACACCGTATTCCGCTACGGTGTAACTGCGCGCTAGTAGCGGAAAAGTTATAAGCGCGGCCGCTTTTGACACCGCCGCCGCACCACCATAGAGAGCTGCATCTCCAGTTAGAAACCGAGGCCGCGGCGGATCTTTATCGTGTTGCTATTGGATGAACTCATCGTGAGGTTGCCGCTAGGACAATGTGACAGGGCAAACGTTCCGACATTGCTCAGGACAATTCCGACAGCCAGCGCTGCGCCATGCCGCGGCCGTTATGCGCGTGAAACCACGCCTGTGATCGCACGCCAATTTCGCGGGTCTGATCCGGCGCGTCATAGAGTCGCTCAAGTAGGTAAGATTTCATCTGCAATGCGGATCCCCATAAGTGGTGGTGGTGGCGTACCAAACAGCCTTTCAAAGGCGCCCTCCTCGAAGCGAAAACCTTGAATGAACGGCACCCCTGCTGCCATTGCCTCCCATCCGGTGCCTCCCCATATCACCTGATCTAGATCGTAGAACTCACCGAAACAGGCTGTTACATGGGGCAGGAGCCACATGATTTCTTTACGGGACATTTTGGGCAACCAGAGCACATTCTGCTCGATCCCCAGTTCGGCCACTAGCTGCTGCGTCTCCGCGATGCTCGGGCCATATTCTACTATCATTAGCAGTGGCTTCGCCGCCGGGCGTGCCTCGCAAAAAGCGGCAAAGGAACGGATTGCATCATCGTTGTGCTTGTTTTGTAACGCCCAATTCTCCGCTGCGAAGCCAGGATTTTCCCACATCAGCCGTGCGTGATGAAATAAGGTAAAATCATGGGCCGCGATAACCTCACCCAGCGCTTGTAGTCGTGCATTGGGAGCCGCAACATGTCCGGCTTCAACATAAACCATGGGAATCGAAACGGGCAGTGGATCCGCTCCGATATCGCGCAGGACCCGATCAGTATAGCCCATTTCGGCATTCAAAACCTTGCGAGTGGCGCGAATGCCGCGCGCCTGCGCCTTTTTGACGGCACGCAATGGAAGGGTGCGCACGCCCTTGATCCGATCTACGAATTCTTTGGCACCGTAAAACTCAACCCCGGTGGAATAAGGGAAAAATACGCTCGGTTGCAGGCGCGCGCGCTGCATTACCGCAGGGATGATCCCCGACGTTACAAAGCGATCATAGCCGGCGTATGCTGCCTGAATCTGAGCTACAGAAACCGGGCGCTGCCCTCGCGACAGGGCGGCAATCATCTGCGCATAGGGAAAGCCGAGGGCGGCAATCGGGGCGTTTGGAATATCTGTTTGGTGGATATAGGGAGCCCAGGCCTCGATATTCCATGTGTCGTCCTCGGGTCTAAAATGAGACAGACTGCCGAGCCCGTCATTGGCATTGAGCAACAGATGAGCATCCGCGCCGAGATCGCGAAAATACCGCATCATCGCAAAGCCGTTGTTGTTCATATTTCCAATGATTGCAATCTTCATGGCAGCACACTTTTGAGCGTTTCAGGGGAGGGGAAATTGACCAAAACGCCCATGCCCTTCTTTTGGAACACAACGGATGACCCGACCGCCGCGGCAGATACCCCGCTCTCATGGACAGCTTTGCCGATATCCGCGGGACCCGCTGCCCCGCCATGGGCTATCACAGGGATGGACACCGCCTGGTTGATCTCCCTGATCAAGGAAATGTCGAAACCGGACCACGTTCCCTCACGATCTACAGCGGTCAGTAGCAGCTCTCCTGCACCCAGCTCCTCAGCGCGCCGCGCCCACGCCACCGGGGATTCCCCCCGCCATCGTTTGCCCCCATGGGATACAAGCCGCATCCCTTTCCAAAGGTGTTTTTTCACATCCATTGACACGACGACCGCCTGCGAGCCATAGACCTTCGCTATTTCCGAAATCAGGTTCGGTTTGTCATAGGCAGCAGTGTTGAGGATGATCTTTTCAAAACCAATATCAAACACCCGCTTTGCTATCTCAAGGCTGTCGATCCCGCCGCCATAACTCAGCGGCATAAAGCATTCGCTGGCAATGTCGCGCAGCACATCCAAATCGGGTCCGGAGCGGCTGCGTGCGGCCTTGATATCAAGGAAACACAACTCATCCACTTCCAGCTCGTTGAATATCCGCACGGTGTTCGCCGGATCCCCGATATATTGATATGTGCCGAAGCGTTCAGTTTTTACAAGGCTCTTGCCATGCAGCAGCAGGACAGGGATGACACGTGTTCTCAGCATGCGACCTCCGCAAATCCGCGCAAAAGAGCCATGCCGAATTTGTGGCTCTTTTCGGGGTGGAACTGCGCGCCAAAAATGTTGCCGTGTTGAAGCCCGGCATTAAACGCCTGTCCATACTGGCAGCGCAGTATCACATCGCCCAGATCATCGGCGCGCACGAAATAGGAATGCACAAAGTAAAAGCGTGGTTCGGGCGGTAGCGGGATAGTCAGCGCGTTGGGGCGGGTCACAACCACTTCGTTCCAGCCCATATGTGGTACTTTCAGCCCCGCTACGCGGGGAAAGCGCACGGTGTCCGCCGGAATCAGGTTGAGACCTTTTGCATCGGGACTTTCCTCACTCGAACGGGTCAGGAGCTGCATGCCAAGGCAGATTCCCATAAACGGCACTTGGTCGTCAAGCGCTTTGGCGCGCAATACATCGCGTAAGCCAAGCGCGTCAATCCGGTCCATAGCGGCCCCAAACGCGCCCACACCGGGCAGCATGATCTTTTGGGCTCTTTCGATTGAGCGACGGTCAGATGCGACTTCGCTTTGCACCCCGATCCGGCGGAACATGTTGATGAGCGAGCCGATATTTCCCATGCCATAATCAACAATGGTCACAATACTGGAAGAAGTCATGCCTTATCCGTCTGTCTTTGCTGGGAAACAGTATTTCAAATAGAAGGAGCGAGGCACCAGATTGGCATCTGCCAGTACCTTGAACACTGGGCGCATCCGCTCGAACCGTTTCTTGTAAGTGGGAAATTCGTGCCAATCGCGGGGTGGTTGCGCCATGATCGAGGCATATTCGTTTTCCGACAAGCCCAAACGCTTCTGGAAATAGGCCACGAGTTCATCTTCGATGTGAGGCGGCTCGTTGTATCTCGTCCACGCTTCGGTACGATCCATTTTTCCGTTTCTAACTAGGGCCGACAACGTATTGTTTCGCAAGTCAGAATTGAATTTTTGTGGCATGTAGACGGAGTGGTAAAAGGCCGTCATACGGTTCTCGAGATGATGTCCGCCATAGTACTGCCAGCCATATTTACGTTCCAATAGCGCGCGGGCGTCTTCCTTGTTGTAATCAAGATACCAATAGGGTCGGATTTTGCGGATACGCGCGGCAGCCGTCCAGAACATGAAGCGTTTGAAATCCATCAGCGGGTAGGACTTGATGGATCTTGTACCGTACTTGGCGTGGATAGAAGCGATATATTTGCCATCGAAGTAATTACGCCCCACAGGCGTGATTCCTTCAGTGACGAAGGAATGTCCCTCTAGCACATAATTCACCTTGTATTTCCATGCCGCGCGGTACATAACCTCGGCCAGCGCCAGATCGGTGGCTGCTTCGATCTCTGCAACCGAAGCCCGGAAGAAGGATAGGAAAATATCGTCCGCTTCTTCGTTGTTCACTACATGGGTGTAGAGATCCACATCTAAGGGCAATAAGACCCTTGCTATATTCTGGGTCGCAATTGCGGAATTCCACGTGTTGTCATAATGCACGGCCAAGGGGCGCAAGCCCCATTCATGGATTGCCTGATGTACCATGTATGAACTGTCCGTGCCGCCCGACACGCCGATGATGCAGTCGTACTTTTTGCCCTTGCCGGCGGCCTTGATTTCCTCAAGGATACGCTCGAATTCCTGCGTACCTTTAGGCTGTCCGGTGCCATACTGATCGACCAATTCATCCAACTGACGGCAATAATTGCACACCCCATCCTCATCAAAGTATATAGCAGAAACCCTATCATCATATATGCAGCGCGTACATACACGACGTGTCGGATCAAGGTCATAGCCAGATTTCATGTGTCGTTTTCCTTGGAAGGTTCTGCTATCAGCAGGCGTGCTGGGCAACCGGCAATTCGTGACCCGGCGGGAAAGCTGCAATTGACGAAGCTTTGCGCACCTATCACGCAGCCATCGCCCAGACTCACGCCCTTGGCCACCACCACATTGGGCGCTAGATAGCAGTTATCCCCAATCGTCGTTGATGCATGAGAAGCAGGGACCCGCCCGCCAGACACTGCCCAATCCACAGTGTCATGAGTGTAGATCTGCACCCCAGCGGAAACGGAGCAATGGCTACCGATCCGCAAACCGCCCCCTGATCCGTCGAGGATTGTGAACGGACCGATCCATGTGTTTTCCCCCACCGTGACATCGCCAAATACATGGGCGCTGTCGTAGATACTCGCCCCTGCGCCAAAACCAAGAGCGCGTGCCTTCTCCCAGCGATCGGAGATATAATCGCCGAAGGGCAGTACCCGATCAAACTCCGAATTGATGGAGTTACGCCGGATCTTTAAAAATTCTCTTAATTTCGACAGGGACATGCTCAGGATCTGAACTCCCGCAGTTTGAGGACCCAAGGGGCCAAACGACGACTCAATGGTTGATTGTCATATCTGGAGTGATGATTCTCAATAATGCCGTCCATGGTCTCGTCAAAGGGTCTGCCAGTCAGCGTATAGCCGACCTTGGGGTCCCAGTCGGTGTCTTCAGCCGTCCAATCTCGAACAAGAAGCCGTCCATCTCCACAGGCGACCAGAAAGTCACCCGTTAGGAACACGACTTGAATGGTGCCCGGATCTGCATTGACCACATCATCAAATACCTTACAGCGCCACAGACGCACATCCACATCGCCCTGCGCGGTCTGTAGTCCCGGATAGGGGCGTGTCATCGCCCTTGCATGGCGGGCGATTATGCGTGCAGGCAGGTTCCAATCCACCCAGCCGTCCTGCGGTCGGCGTTGCGGCAAGTAGCGCGCTTCCCCAGTCTGGGGCTTTGCAGCGTCAAGCGCTGCAGGGTTGTCGATCACTTCGCAAACCATCTGCGCGGTGGCCATCGACACCCGATAATAGGAGATGACGATGTCGTCATCGTCCTCATAAAAAAAGGAACGCTCGGCCACAACATCGCCGTCATCTACGCCTGGTGTGATCCGAAACAGTGCGAGGCTAAATTGACGGCACCCTAATAACAGAGCCCAGTTCTGGGGCGAACGGCCCCGGCCGCCTTGAATCCCATCCGGACTACCATGGCTGCCGATAGCACCTATAGGGCCTGCGCGATGAGCCATTCCGGAATCAAGCGTTGCCATCCGGCCACCCAGATTAGATCAAACTCCAATCCATCGAACAGGGCTCGGTCCTCGGGTTTTGACAGGGTGTAACTTTGCACGAGATGGGCCGGCAAGTTGTTATCTTCACAAAATGAGCGTATATCGACATACCCACTGACCGCCATGGGATCAGCCTTATCCGGGTGCAGCCCAACAAGTTCAATCACAGCATCGGTTTGATCAAGCACTGCCTTAACGGCATCAAGTCCGGTGGACACCGTGCACAGTACAAGGATGCGAGGTTGCTGATGGGTCATGGCACAGTATCCAACCATTGGTTAACATTCAGGAGCGACCAGATCAAAAGGCGGCGGTTTTGCACACCATCAAGGTGCTCCTGGACAAGCCCGGTCGTGGCATCAAAGTCTAGCAGATCATAAATCGGGGCGCGTTTGTCCAAAAGACGGTCGCGCACGAAGTCAATGCTATCCCCCTTGAACCAGCTTGCATCGGGAGAAGAGAATCCCTGCTTCGCGGCTTTAGTGATGTCAGAGGGAATATATTTACCCATCATATCGCGCAGGATTTGCTTTCCATCATTGGTTTTACGGAAATATTTGCCTTGTTTATCACCTGGCTCGTTCTCGTTCATTCGCACCACTTCAGTTAGGTTGTTGAGTTTCAGCTCAACCGGGCAGCGCATCGCAAACTCCACTAGATCATTGTCCATAAAGGGCACGCGGGTTTCTAAGGAATGTGCCATGGACAGCTTGTCCTCGACCACGAAGAGGCCATGTAGGAAGGTCTTTGCCTCGAAATAGAGGGATTGGTTGATATAATCCTCGGGCGTCTCTGGAACGCTTTCTTGGCCTTTGAGTACATCGCGAAAAATGTCGCGGGTCCATACTTCCTTCACATCACCGCCAATCGGCGCGAACATGCGGTGCAGGTCTTTGTTATCGGCCAGTCGCTGCCAGAAGCCGTAATACTGATCAACATAATCGTCAAAATCCCGGCAAACCACCGCGCGATAATAGCGCCACGGATAGCCGCCGAACATTTCATCACCGCCGGCGCCGGACATCACAACCTTTACAAACTTTGAAGCAAGTTGCGCGGCGTAGAAATTAGGATAACTTTGCCCGACACGTGGCTCCTCCAAATGATGGGCAAGACGGGGGAGGCAGCGTTCCATATCGCCCGCTTTGAGGACCATCTCATAGTGCTCGGTACGAAATTTGGCGGACATTGCCTCTGCGGCTACGCGCTCATCAAAGGCCAGTTCGATTCCAGAGGCGGAGGAGAGGTCAAACCCGCAGGTGAAGGTTTTCAAATCCGGGATTGATTGTGCAGCGACGGCAGTGATCGATCCGGAGTCCATCCCCCCCGACAGGTAAGAGCCGAGTTCCACATCAGTGACAAGCTGCCGATTTACCGCCTGTGCAAACAGGCGCTCGAGTTCTTCAACATATTCCTGACGGTCAGCTTTTACCGTCGGGTTGGTAAAGTTGTAATCCCAGTATTGAGTAGATCTAAGGCGCGGATTATCCTCGCGTGTGTCCACCACCGCGTAATGCCCGGCAGGCAAAAGGCTGATGCCCTTCACGAGTGTGCGGTTGGTAAAAAGATTCTGGAAAGTGAAATATTCCAGCAGCGCCTCACGGTCCACACTCACTGATGAGCCCGGCCGTGCGAGGATTGCCTTTTGCTCAGAGCCGAATGTCAATCCTTCCGCCGTTTCCGCGATATACAGCGGTTTAATCCCGTAGCGGTCCCGCGCTAGGGTCAAAGTCTTGTCTGTCCGGTCCCACACGGCGAAGGCGAACATGCCGTTGAACCGGTCAAGCGCACGCACACCCCACGCGGCCCATGCGGCCAGCAACACCTCACTGTCGGATTGGGAGCGGAAGGGATAGCCTATGGCTTCCAACTCGGTGCGCAGCTCACGAAAATTATAGATCTCTCCGTTATAGCTTAAGACATAGCGGTTATCATGGCTCATCATCGGCTGATGGGCAAAGGGGGAGAGGTCAATAATCGCAAGCCGGCGATGGCCAATGCCAACGCCCTCTTCGATCCAGTGCCCTTCGCCATCAGGCCCGCGATGCGCGATAGCATCGGTCATGGCCTGTAGAGCTGGGGGTGCCACAGGGTTTCCACCGTAGTTTGCGATCCCGGCTATTCCACACATGGGAGTGTTCCCCTCATCCTAAACAGGTGCTATCGCGCGGATAGTGTCAATCACATGGGCCTTATCCGCGTCGGTCATGCCATGGAACAAGGGCAGGGAGATCGAGCAATCATTCGCCGCCCGCGCATTGGGGAAATCTTCTGGCTTGAGGTCATACTTCTCGGCATAAAAGCTGAGCATATGCACCGCATGAGTCGCTGGGCGAGTCGAAACTCCGGCCGCCTGCAACGCTTCCATCCAATCATTGCGGGCAGCGTTCACACCCGCCACCTTAGATGGGTCCGCCGCAGCTTTTGGCTGGAAAAGGCACGGATAACTTTGGTAACCATGACCGAATCCATCGGGCGCTTTGGGCGTACGCAGCCATTTCATATTCGCAAAAGCTGCCTCAAATTCCGCCGCGATCTCGCGCCGTTCGTCAATGATAGCCGCCGCGCGATCCATTTGCATATTGCCAAGCGCACCCTGCATGTCGGTCATACGCTGGTTGTAGCCGGCGTGGACATGATCCGCTAAAAGGTAAGGCTTTGGCCCGAGATGCCGCTGAAGGTCCGACATCACCGCGCATGATCGCGCAATTGTTGCACCTTGGTTGCAAGATCGTCATTGGCCGTGGTGACCATGCCGCCCTCACCAGTTGTAATCGCCTTGCGCGGATGGAAGCTGAATGCGCCCGCATCGCCGAAATTACCCACATGTCGTCCGCCGTAGGTTGCGCCAAATCCGCAGGCCGCGTCCTCAATCACCCAGAGGTCGTGCTTTTTTGCGATGGCCATGATCGGATCCATGTCGGCGGCGAGGCCAAAAAGATGTACCGGCATTATGCCCACGGTTCGTTCGGTGATCAGGCTTTCTATTTGTGCGACATCGATGTTAAAGGTGCCTAGATCAACGTCACAAAACACTGGGGTTGCGCCTGATGCTCTATTACATTGGCAGTTGAAATCCATGTCAACGCCGGGACAATCACCTCATCGCCCGGCCCCAGATCAAGCGCCACCACCGCCAAATGCATGCCCGTGGTACAAGAGGTCACGGCCAGGGAATGGGGAGCCCCAGTAAAGTTGCTCCACTTTTCCTCAAAAGATTTCACATGCGGGCCCTGCACTAGCCAGCCCGATCGCAATGGCTCAAGCACGCTTTCGATCTCATCTTCTGTCAGGGAGGTGCGGGCAATTGGGACGGAGTGTGCCATGCTCAGATCCCCACTTCTTTTCGACGGGTTTCTACCTCTGCTTTATGGGCGGCGCGCCACTCAATCAGACGGCGCAAACCCTCGTCAAGATCTAATTCTGCGGTGAACCCAATTTCCTCAGTCGCCTTGATGGGTGAGCCAATCCGGTTTTTCACCAGAGTGGCCTGACTGCGTGGGGCGTATTGGATTTCCTCGTTGCAGCCGGTGAGATTCAACAGCTTTTCCGCCAGTTCCTTGAGCGAGGTGCGCGTGCCGGTGCCAACATTGTAGAACTCATCCGTTGCGTCCGCTTTCATGCCGCAGACATTGGCCTTGGCGCAGTCTTCCACCGCAACGAAATCAAACGCCTCAGAGCCGTCACCCATAATGGTTGGTGCTTCGCCCCGGTCGATCGCGTCGAGCATTTTCATGATTACGGCGATATAGGCGCCATGGTAATCCTGCCGAGGGCCATAGACGTTCATGTAGCGAAGACCGACATATTCAAGACCATAACGATGGTGGAAGGAGCGCAACATCGCCTCACCCGCGATTTTTGTAGCGCCATAGAAATTCTTGTTGTTGAAGGGATGATCCTCTTCCATCGGTTCGGTCAGCGCATCGCCATAGACAGATGCGGAGGAGGACCACACCAGACGTTTGATGTCGTTCTTCACACAGGCTTCCATCACGTTGAATGTACCTGCGACATTAGTGTTGAAGGCAGAACGTGGGTATTCATGGCACTGCAATAGCCAAAGTGCGGCAAGGTGAAACACACCGTCGATTTTGCGGTCCTTCATTGCGGCGTCGAGAATATCTGTCTGCAAGATGTCCCCACCTACTTCATAGACGCTGACGCGCGGGTCCTTGAATGCCTCGATGAGGTTTTCCTCACGACCACGAGCAAAGTTGTCATAGATCGTAATGGAATCCACATCCTCGGTGAGGAGTTTGTCTACCGTATGCGAACCGATCAAACCGGCGCCGCCGATGACCAGAAGGTTTTTGCCTTGAATATCCATGGGTCAGCCTCTCATGCTTGCTGTGCGTGGTGCGCCGCGGCGCTAATTGTGTCAATAATATGCGTCTGGTCTGCCGCGGTAAGATAAGGGGAAATCGGCAGGCTCAGAACTTCGGTTGATGCCTTATCGCCAACGGGCACATGGGCGTCGCTGGCAACAGCGGGCTGACGGTTCAGTGGCAGCGGATAGTGCACCGCCGAGGCGATGCCCGCCTCTTTAAGGGTGGCTTGCACCCGGTTACGATCTTGAACACGCACCGTATATTGCGCCCAGGCTGACAAGCAACCCTTGCGGACAGTAGGTGGGATCACGGCGTTTGATCCTGCAAAGGCTGCGCTGTACCGTGCGGCCACGGCATCGCGACCCGCGATTTCATCATCCAGGATCGTGAGCTTCGCCAGGAGCACTGCCGCCTGAATGGAATCCAAGCGCGAATTCATGCCAACGCGGATGTGGTTATAGCGCCGGTCCTGCCCATGCCGCGCCACCTGCCGTAGCACGACCGCCAAATCCGGATCACTCGTAAAAAGTGCGCCGCCATCCCCGTAACAACCAAGCGGCTTCGAAGGGAAAAAGCTTGTGGTGCCGATGGTGCTGAGCGCGCAGGATTTGGTGCCATCAGCGTCTTGTCCGCCAAAGCTTTGTGCTCCATCCTCGATCACCGGCAGGTTATGGGCAGCGGCAACCGCGTTGATTGCGGCAAAATTCGCGACCTGCCCATAAAGTGATACCGGAATAATCGCCTTGGTGCGGGGCGTGAGCGCCCCCTCAAGCTGGGCCACATCAAGCGTATAGGTCTCCGCATCCACGTCCACATAAACTGGGCTGGCACCCAGGACGGCCGCGGTTTCGGCTGTTGCGATATAGGAAAAGGCAGGTGTGATCACCTCGTCCCCTGGCCCGATACCAAGCGCCATCAGCGCGATTTGCAATGCATCTGTGCCATTGGCGCAGGTGATGCAGTACGCTGCACCAGTATAGTCTGCCAACCGCTCTTCCAGCTCTGCTACTTCTGGGCCAAGGATGTATTTGCCGTGATCAAGTACCCGCGCAATCCGTGCATCAATATCCGCGCGCAATCGGTTTTGCTGTGCATCTAGGTCGAGAATGGGGATCATGAAGTCTCCGTGACGCTAAGTATTCCGTCAACTAAATTGTATTTTGCTCCGGTGTCGGGGCACGTGGTCTGTGCGTTCCCTTTAAGAGGCAGATCTAATTGTTCGCCATAAACGCTCATCCAGCCAATCTGGCGACCTGGCACACCGACCATCAAAGCGAAATCCGGTACATCCTTTGTGATAACGGCCCCAGCTGCAACGAATGCATGTGCACCAATGGTCACTCCACAGATTATTGTACAGTTCGCCCCCAACGTGGCACCGCGTTTGACGCGCGTGTCTCGGTATTCATCCTTGCGCTCGATCAGGGAACGGGGATTGTATACGTTGGTGAACACCATCGACGGCCCGCAGAATACACCCTCTTCGAGTATTACATTGTCATAAACCGAGACGTTATTTTGAATCTTGCAGCGATCACTGATCAAGACCTTGTTGCCAACGAATACATTTTGGCCAAGGGATACATATTTGCCGATCCGAGCGCCACCGCAAACATGCACGAAATGCCAAACACGGCTACCTTCACCGATCTCGGCGCCCTCGTCAATAATGGCACTTGGATGGACTTGATAGTTCATCTGTTTACCTGGGACACAAAGGGGTGTTGTTCGCCACCAGCGACTACTTTTCCATCGCGGATTTGACAAACCGTTTCGATCGCCACACGGTTATCCTCCAACCCGAATCCACGTCCAGCAAGGATTTCTTCATAACTGCGAGTGTGCAAGTCGGTAAAACCGCCGGAAAATTCGATTTCCTGCCCATCTACGGTGATCGATCGGAAAGTACGTTTCCCTTGTACGCGCACTTGTTCTGGCACATCGCCTATGTCGGTGGACAAGAACCATCGCACGCGCGCGTGTTCATATTCTAGGAAACCAGCGGCGCGGTTGTCCTCGGCGAGGTGGGTTTTATTGTCCTGCAGCTTACCGAAGATAAAGTGTAACATGTCAAAGAAGTGCACGCCTATATTGGTCGCGATACCACCGGATTTCTTTTCGTTGCCCTTCCAACTCTGCAAATACCAGTGTCCACGCGATGTGATGTAGGTTAGATCGACTTCGTGTTTGGTCTCTTTGGGATTGCGCAAGATACGTTCACGTAGTTCAGTGATCGCTGGGTGCACCCGCAATTGCAGGATTGTATTGATTTTGTGACCGGTATCACTCTCGATTTCGTGCAGACCGTCAATGTTCCAAGGATTCAAGACTAGAGGTTTTTCGCAGATTGCATCCGCGCCTGACCGCAGTGCAAAACGCATATGGCTGTCATGTAGGTAGTTGGGCGAGCAAATTGAGACGAACTCGACGCCTCTGCCATCACGGCGCTGTTTATCAACATGTCGGTCAAAACGTTCGAACTCGGTAAAAAAAATCTGCTTCGGGAAAATAACTATCGATGATACCAACTGAGTCATTGGGGTCTAGTGCGGCGACAAGATCATTACCTGTATCACGGATTGCAACCATATGGCGAGGGGCGATATAGCCGGCGGCCCCAATAATTGCGAAACGTTTCATATTGAACCTCTCTTACAACCTCAGGTCGCTTTGATCAGCGGGAAAGATATGCTTCAAATCATATAGAACATGGTCGGGTCGTCCGAAACTGCGCATTCCACTTGCCCCCAATTGGGCGAACTTATCATGTCCTACCGCAAGAATAATCCCGTCATAAGTGTCAGCATTTGGCTTGTCGATCGGTGTGATACCATATTCCATCTCCGCTTCATCGGCAGCGACCCAGGGGTCAAACACATCCACTTCGATGTCATACGTTCGCAACTCGTTAACCACATCAACCACACGCGTGTTGCGTAAGTCGGGACAATTTTCTTTAAATGTCAGGCCCATCACGAGAACCCTCGCGCCGTTTACTTGGATGCGGCGCTTCAACATTTCCTTGATAAGCTGCCCGACAACATAAGCCCCCATGCTGTCATTCAAGCGGCGACCTGCCAGAATTATCTGAGGATGGTACCCGATTGCCTCCGCCTTGTGAGTCAAATAATAAGGGTCTACTCCAATACAATGCCCGCCGACGAGGCCTGGACGGAACGGTAAGAAATTCCACTTGGATCCAGCGGCCTTGAGAACGGCCTCGGTATCAATGTCCATCTTGTTAAAAATCACCGCAAGTTCATTGATAAGGGCTATGTTTAGGTCACGTTGTGTGTTTTCAATGACCTTGGCTGCCTCGGCCACCCGTATGGAAGGAGCCTTGTGTGTACCTGCGGTAACAATAGAAGCATAGAGTGCATCAACATAGTCTGCGACTTCCAAGGTTGAGCCAGAGGTTACCTTGGTGATCGTTGTCAGTCGATGGGTCTTGTCGCCGGGGTTGATCCGCTCAGGGCTGTAGCCAGCGAAAAAATCTTCATTGAAAGTTAACCCAGACACGCGCTCGAGGACTGGCACGCAATCCTCTTCGGTGGCTCCTGGATAGACGGTGGATTCATAGATCACCACATCGCCGCGCTTTAGCACTTTGCCGATAGTCTCAGTGGCGCTGATCAGTGGCGTCAGGTCTGGGCGCTTAAATGCATCAATCGGAGTTGGAACCGTTACGATATAAACGTTGCAATCCGCGATATCCGCAAGCGTACCGGTAAAGGTCAGGTGCTGCGCCTTGGCGAGATCAGCGTCTTCAACTTCGAGGGTGCTATCATGCCCAGTTTGCAGAGCGTCGAGTCGGTGCCTATTTATGTCGAAGCCGACGACCGAGCGGTGTTTGCCAAACTCAGCCGCAAGGGGGAGACCGACATAGCCAAGACCAATCACGGCAAGTTTGGCTGTTTCAAGGGAGAAAGTGTGCATTTTAGCCTCAGATATTGTAGTAATCGCGATACCATTCAACAAAGCGCGCTATGCCATCATGGAAATCCGTTTGTGGGCGATATCCAGTCAAGCTCTGCAAAAGATTAGCATCGGCCCATGTCGCTGGCACATCGCCCATTTGCATCGGCATGTAGTTTCTAGCGGCCTTCTTGCCGAGTGCATCCTCGACTGCGTCTACGAAGTCCAGCAAACGTACCTTGTCGGAATTGCCAATGTTGACCACGCGGTATGGTGCAACTGGCGACAGGCTGTCACCTTCATGGACAATGCCATCTGCCGGGCGTGCCGGTACCGCATCTATCAACAGCCGGATCGCCCGGACCAAATCGCCCACATAGGTAAAATCGCGATACATGTCGCCGTTGTTGTAGATATCTATCGGGCGGTCATCAAGGATCGCATCGACAAATTTGTAGAGCGCAAGATCAGGGCGGCCCCATGGGCCATAGACGGTGAAGAACCGGAACATCGTGGTGGGCAAGTCGTAAAGATGCGCGTACGCGTGTGCCATGCTCTCATTGGCCTTTTTCGTTGCAGCATAAATCGTCAGCTGCGTATCGGCCTTCTCTGTCTCGATGAAGGGCATCTCAGTGTTGGCGCCATAGACCGAGCTGGTCGAGGCCATTAGCAGGTGTTCAACTTCATGACGCCTTGCCGCTTCCATCACGTTGAAGGTGCCAATAACATTGGCGTCGAGATAAGCGCGGGGGTTCTCAAGACTGAAGCGGACACCAGCCTGAGCGGCGAGATGGACGATGACATCTGGTTGAAAAGCATCCACGGCACGATCGAGCGCTGTCTTGTCCTCAAGCATCGCCTCAACGGCTGAAAATTCCGCGTGCTGGTAAAGCATCGTATGCCGCTGGCGTTTGAGTGCCACGTCGTAATAGTCAGTCATGCCGTCAAAGCCCGCGACTTGCCAGCCATCTTGCAGCAAAATCTCAGCAAGATGAAAGCCGATAAAGCCAGCCGTGCCGGTTATGAAGGCGCGCCTCACTATATAGCCTCCAAGGATTCTTCAATCACTGATGTACCGCAGCGGCTGGTTTCAAGACTAAGTACCATAAGATGGAGTTCCATGAAGTCGCCGATCATCTCGGCGCGGTCCATATTGGACTTGAGGAACCTGCCTCGGCGATACAGGCATTCAGCGAATCTACAGCTGGCGCATCGATTGGGACGCGCTCTATCGACGGAGATCACTTCATGCCTGAAGTCTGACAAACATTCGCCCGAGACCAAACCTTCGACGCTGGTTCCAATCATCGTATTTTTCATGGGTAAATACCTGTCATTCAGTTAAATTATTGATGCAATTCAATTTGTGTACGATCAAATATTTTTGATCACGACAACACGTCGGAGTCAAACTATTGATGACGCTGTCTCCTGAGCAGAATTAAACAGCCAAAAAACATCAACGGTTGCCCTTGAACGCTGCCTCCATTTCAGCGCCGAAGCTCACCTCTCGCTCCAGCGTCTCGATTTCCTCTTTTAACGCCACGTATTCAGCACGCTTGCGGGCCAGAAACCTCTGGGTGAGGGTCGCCTTTTCTGACAGGCCCTTCGGCGTGAGCAAATAGGCATACCGCCGTTTGTCCTTGGCTGAAGTAAAATTACCCAGCTTGAGCAGCCCCTTATCCAGAAGAGCACTTAACACATAATGAATGCCGCCTGTGCTAACTCCAACTTGCTTAGCCAATTCGCGCTGCGACATTTCAGGATTGTCTTTCAACAGGCACAAGATGCGGAATTGAACATCTTCGCGCAATTTTTCGCGTTGGGTCGTCATAGCCCTGAGGCTTTCGCGCAAGCTACCGCACAAGGACTGCCTTTGGGCCTCCTTGGTGGGACTGGTTTCGCAATGTGAAGCGTATTTGACATCAATGCTCAGTTTCGAGCGATACACGTATAGGTCCTGATTTGCAACGTGAAATGTATACTGTGGGGATAGCTGGCGATACGATGATAAACTGCTTGCAAGAGTAACCACATTTGCAAATTGTGGTTTCACATTACAGTGACTGGTGCAGCAATCGGATCAGCAGTATGCTTAATGCGCATTTTTATGTTGCGACAAGTTGCGTAACTACAACACAAGACTTATTTAAATATCCTAGAAGTTCCTCTATGAAGCCATAACGTTTGACCTCGAGATAGGCAGCATATATTGCGGAGCGGTATCGGTCTTGGAAATAGTTTGGCAGACCTAACAAGGAATATAAACGACGATAACGTGCGCGTTTTATTAATAGGGTAGTGCGTTAACGTCTGGCGCGCCCGAGTTCCAATTGTAACCAAATGAGGATGACTTGGCGGACGACATTTTTGAGACTAATGCAGTTGTAGTTGGAGCGGGTGCTGTTGGGCTGGCGTGCGCGGCAGAATTGACACGCCGTGGAGTGAATACTGTGGTTGTTGAGCAGCACAGCCAAATCGGTAGCGAAACAAGCTCCCGAAATTCTGAAGTTGTTCATGCAGGGATATATTATCCTCCTGGGAGCAGTAAAGCTACTCACTGTGTTCGCGGAAGCCAGATGATGTTGCAGTATTTAAACACTATGAAAATCAACCACAATAGGTGCGGAAAACTAATTGTCGCAACCTGTGACGCTGACACATATGCGCTTAACAAAATTCATAAAAATGCTGAAGAATGTGGCGTCGGCGATCTAGAGTTAAAATCAAAGATGGAAACAACTTTGATGGAGCCCGAGTTGAATGCAATTTGCGCACTCTATTCCCCCAATACAGCAATTTTTGATAGCCATGCTTTCATGGATGCACTTGCCACAGAAATCTGCAGCAACGGCGGTGATATTGCATTCGGCTCAAGGGTGAGCGATCTTGGCTATGAGCGCGGTAACTTCTGTCTAAAATTTCATGAACATCCGAGCTTAGTCTTAAAGGCGCCTCTGCTTGTCAACGCAGCTGGATTTGGTGCTATAGAGATTGCAAATAAAGCGGATTTTTTGCCAAAAACCTCGGTCCCAACGCAGGTCTACGCGAAAGGTGCCTATTTGTCTTACAAAGGTCGGAACCCTTTCAAACACCTAATTTATCCCGCACCAGTTGTTGGGGGCCTTGGTATACACGTTACATTTGACTTACAAAATCAGCTGCGATTTGGCCCAAATATACAGTTTATGAAAAAGTACGATGTCAGTTTGACCAGCGATCTCAGGGACGAGTTTTATCAATCAGTGCGGCGGTATTGGCCCAGTATAGAGAGAGACAGGCTGGCTCCTTCCTTTTGTGGAGTTAGACCTAAAATTAAATTTGGCGAAACCACATTTCCGGATTTCGCAGTTATGACAGAAGACCAACATACCATCAAAGGATTGGTAAACCTGTTTGGCATAGAGTCTCCTGGGCTAACCTCGTGCTTATCGATTGCGCGTAGTGTGGTCGATGGTTTACTTTTGACCGCCAATTGAAGCGCGGCTTTTGTTGTTGACAAGATAAGAGCATTTTAAAGCTTCTTCCAGTAGCTTTTCCCAGGGCACTTTGCTTGGTGTGTTCAATAATGCAGCACTGCCGGATCGTCATGCTTTTTCTACGGAAGCGCCAGGCTTTTTATGGACGAGCCATTTTCCGCGCTCGATCCGCTCATTCGCATGAAATTGCAAGACAAGCTGTTGGAGCTGCAGGAAAAGCTTGAACGCACCATCATTTTTGTCAGCCATGATTTGGATGAAGCCTTTAAACTGGACAATCGCATCGTCATTATGGAAGGCGGTCGCATTGAGCAGTGTGACACGCCAAATGGCATCGCCAACAATCCGGTCAGCGATTATGTGGAAGAATTTGTGGTGCATCGCAACCCCAATACGTTTTTGCGCGCAAAAGATACCATGACGAGCGCCAAAATTGGCGATGGCTTGCATGTGGATGAAAACACCCCTGTCATGGAATTTGCCGCGGAACTCACCGCCACCCACGCATCCGGCATAGTAACATCGGACTCGCTGCCAAAAAGATTGGTCACCTGATCGCAAAATTAAGTGTAACTAACAGATGACTTCAGCACTTCAAATATTGAATGCTGGCCTTTGCCTCAGTCGTATGATCTGACCGTTGCCGCGTCACATTTATGATTTTCGGTCGTCCAGGCAGCAAGGTAAAGCAGTTGTCTGAGTAAATATCTGCGCCGCCATGGTCATAGGTCACATAAAGGGCTGGCTTGTCGCTTGTCAGCGTAACGCCGCCCGTTTTGGGATCGCGCGCGGCGTCGATTTGGGGCGAGTCGAAATCATAGGTTTTTGGCCGGTTGGGCAAATAATCATTTGATCCTAAACGTTTGCCTTCGGCATCAAACCAATTGATATGCAAGAAGCAATCAGAGGGAATATCTGATGCGGCAATGGTGCAAATGAGGGTGTCTTTGTTCGCAATCACATCGCAGCGACAGGTGCAGATTTCCTTGATCTCGCCATTGGTCGAAACTTGCTCAATCTCCACCGCAATTTCGCCGGTGGCATTGGCGTCTGCAATGGCGAGCACACCGATGTCGCCACTCTGCTCATTTGGTTGGGCGGTTACCAATAGGGGGGCAAAAAATCTGCGCGCGAGGTAGTGGGTCAGCTTCCAATGGCCACCATATTCGAGGCTGGACCAGCTTGCCACCGGCCAGGTGTCATTAAGCTGCCAATAAAGCGCACCCATGCATCTGGGCGCCTGTGCGCGCCAATATTCAATCGAGGTCTGCATGGCCAATGCCTGGCTGATTTGGCTGAGATAGACCATATCTTCAAAGCTGTCAGGGAAGCGGAAATAGCGCGAAATTGTCTCGACAATACGGCTATTACCGCCGTCATTTCTCTGGTGCACATCCATGATTTGCGATGATACGTTTCGGTCTTCCGACGTGGTGAAGCTTTCGATCCCTTTCATGGAGGGGAATGACTGAAACCCAAACTCGGAGCAAAAGCGCGGTTTGACTGTGCGGTAATGCTCAAAATCCTTGGCGGAGTGCCAAACATCCCAAAAATGCATATCCCCGGCGCGATCATCATGCCAGGCGTCGGCATAGTTTAGCCGTCCAGCTGAAGGGGAAGAGGGCCAAAAGGCAATGTCGGGTTGCAGCGCGTCAATTTTTTCTTCAAGCGCATGGTTGAGCCGATCATAAATCGCCAAATAGCGATCGCGATTTTTTTGGCTTTCGGGATACCAGTTCAGCGCACCGACTAGCTCATTATCACCGCACCATAGGGCCATGCAGGCATGGGAGGACAAGCGTTTAATCTGTTGATCCGCTTCCATCCGGATTGAGTTCAGCCAATCCCGGTCGTGGGCCGGATATAAATTGCAGGCAAACATAAAGTCTTGCCAAACCAGAATGCCCAGTTCCGAGCACAGATCATAAAACCAGTCTGGCTCATATTGGCCACCACCCCAAACCCGGATCATGTTCATGTTTGCATCAACGGCTGATTGTAGCCGATCGCGCACCAGCTCTGGCGTGGCGCGTGCGGGCAGGGCATCGGCAGGGATCCAATTGGCGCCTTTGGCAAATATCTCGCGTCCATTCACTTTGAACACAAATTTGTTGCCGATCTCGTCTGTTGAGCAATCAAGCTCAACTTGTCGAAAGCCGATCTTCCGCTCGGTCTGTTGATCGCCCAATCTGACCTTGAGCGGGTGCAGCTTTTGTGGCCCGTGGTCTACTGGCCACCACAATGCCGGGGAAGGGACCATAAGTTTCAGTTTCGCACTGGCGACGCAGGGTAGTAGTCAACTGTGGCACTTACTTCCTGCCCGCAAATGGTCGCCATAAATGTTGTGGTGCCGCTTGTTGTCGCGCTGAAGAAGGCCTCGACTTCGAGTTCAACATCGGCATTGTCCAGATGGTTTTGCCGCACCATTAAATCGTCAAATCTGAGGGCGTCCGCTTCATACAGACAGACATCGCCATAGATGCCAATCGGCGACAAAGCGATGTTCCAGTCCCAGCCCGCATGACATTGGGTTTTGCGCAAGAAATTATAATGCGGCAACCGATTGTTGAACGAAATATAGGGAATGGGAATTTCTGAAGCTTCGGCGCGCTCCTTTGCCCCTTGGCTGTTGGACAAAAACTCAATGCGCAATTCGTTTTCGCCTACCAGTAAGGCCGAACTAACGTCAAAATCCCAACGCAAAAACTGGTTGTCGCAGGTCCCGATCTTTTGATCATTTAAGAATACGAGTGCCAGGCAATCGATATTATTCAGCAACAAGAAATGCCGTTTGGATATATCACCGTCAAATTCAAACTTTTTACACGCGATCCACTCGCGTTCATGCACCCAGTCCAATGAGGTTTCGGTATCGCGCCAATAGGGATCGGTGATCTTTTCATGCGCTAAAAGTGTTGAATGCACGTCACCGGGCACGTTGAACCCTAATTCAAATTCGCCATCTCGATCCGCGAGCTGCCAATTTTCACCACTAAGATTCTGCTGATATGTAATCGATTGCATCAATGGGCCATCCGGTTTGCTGGTCGTGTCACTGTGTGCGTTTATTGCAAGGGGAAAGTCCTCACCCTGTTAAAGCGTTTACACTCGGGATGCAAGGGAATGGAGGTGGGGTCGCATCGATATTGCGCCTGTTAGCGGCGATGTAGCCGATCATTGCAATAACGGCCGTCGGCTGCAGACCGTTTTTTTTCATCTCTTGTTCTGATAGGCGTCACACATCGGGGCACTAATTACTTCGAAAGCGATTTTCCAATATTGAAACCAGTCTCACGGCGGGGAGCAGTACGATCAGATACATAATTGCAGCTGCGATCAGTGGTGATGGGTTTGCGGTGAGGGCTTGCGCGTCGGTGGCTTGCTTGAGCAAATCTGGCATGGCGACGACTGACGCGAGGGAGGTGTCTTTTGCGATGGCCACGGCATTTGACGTGTGGGGCGGGATCGCGATTTTGAAGGCTTGCGGCAGCAAGATTTTCCACACGGTGACCCAAAAGGGCAGCCCCAGTGCCTCGGCAGCTTCTGTTTGGCCTTTGGGAATGGCTTGAATACCGGAGCGGAAAACTTCGGCCGTGAAGGATGAGAAGACGAGCCCGAGCGCCGTTGTCGCCGACATAAATGCGTTCAGCCGGATGCCCATGAATGGCAGAGCATAATAAATCAATATGAGCAAGACCAGAATGGGGATGGCGCGGAACACGTCAACATAGGCGATTGCGAGCCAACGAAAAGGCTTGGGGGCATAAAGCCGCACAAGGCAAATCAAAACGCCGACAATGCCGCCACCAATAATGATGGATGTTGCCAATGCCACCGTATTGCCAATGCCGCGCACAAGCATCGGGAACACCCGCATAATGACATCGATATTGAGAAAGGTGTCGATAAAATTCATGTTGAGCTCGCAAGAAAAAGCGCCCGCGATCGATCTGGGATCGTCGCGAGCGCATTTGTATTATTCCGCTGTAGGGATGTCCAAAACCGTGACAGTCGACGTGCTATCTTCTGGCAGTACACCAAACCACTTTTTGTGGATTTCAGCCAAAGTGCCGTCTTGCTTGATCTCTGTGATGGCGGCGTTCACGCGTTCGAGCAATGGTGAATCTTTTGGCAACATAATGCCAAACCGATCACCTGTTGGAATGCGCGCCAAAATCTCTAGGTCGGGCATTTGTGTAAAGGCATATTGGTAGCCCGCGATGTCACCAACCGCGCCAGCAACGCGGCCGGCCCGCACATCAAGCAACAGGTTTTGTTGATCGGGATAGCTGTTAATGCCAGCGATACCGAGCTCTTCCTGACGTTCCTTTACCCAGCCTTCAGCGATAGAGCTGGCGAGCACACCAACATTTTTGCCATTTAGCCCATCAAGTCCATCAATGCCGTCTTTTGTGGCGATCAGTGCCAAGTCGCTATCAAAATAGCCTTGGGTGAAAGACTGGTTTTGCAGCCGCTCATTGGTAATCGTGATGGTTGAAATTGCCATATCGATCCGGCCGGAGCTGGTGGCGGCAAACAGGGCTTGAAAGCCCAAATCTGCAAAGTTGACCTCTGCGCCCAATCGATCGGCGATCTCTTTCACCAGATCAACTTCGAAGCCTTCAAATTGGCTTTGTTCGTTTTTATATTCCCATGGTGGGTTTGATGGATATGCCCCCACCTCGAAAGTTTCTGCGAATGACGTGGCCGTCAGGCCCACAAAAACCGCAGCAACTGCTGCTATTTTGATTAGTTTCATGGTTTCCTCCTCCTAGGTCCCAAATCGCGATAACACGTCCTCCGAAATTGACTGATACACCGTCATGGTGATCTCAACGTGCTGTCGCAATAGCTCAATTGATTTGTCTGCATCACGGTCTAAAACCGCCTGCATCAATATGGTGTGTTGGCTGATCGCCAGTGCTTCGCGCAAAAGCGAAATTGTTTGCTCCGAATGCAAACCCGGACCATCTGGGTTGATCACATCCGGGTGAAACAAAAGGGCTTGATGGTGGCGCTGCAATTGTTCGTTGGTTTCGGCGTAAAACCGCTTCAACCAGCTTGAGCTGCCCGCGCTCAACAAGGCGTTGTGAAAACCGTCATGCACTTCAATCCAGTTCAAGCGGGTTTGAATATCGTGCTTGTCGATTGGCGGTTCACCGTTTTGCAGGCGATGGTGAGACGCGACAATTGTTGCTTCCCAATCTACATCCCCGTGGGCGATCGCGTCGCGCATCAGGCTTTCTTCAATCGTCAGTCGAGCAAATTCCAGATCTTCCAACTCTTCAAATGAAACGGGGGCCACGCGCCAACCCTTATTGGGTTCGGCCACAACCAGGCGCTTTTCCTCCAGCCGTGAAAGTGCCTCGCGCAACGGTGTTGCGCTGATTTCATAATGCTTTGACAGCTGCGACATGCGCAAAGGCATGCCGGGAGCCAGCTCACCAGCCAGAATGGCGAGGCGAATGCGTTCAAAGGCACTTTCTGTTTTCGCTTCATATTTCATACAAACCACCATATTGTATATAATTCTTGCAATCAACTATAATTTTGATATTCGTAGAGAGTATACCGCCACGCAGCGCGGTGACAAAGTGAGGAGGCAGGCCATGAAAATAGCAGTGATCACGGGCGCGGCCGGGGGCATGGGCCGCGCAATTGCAAAGAAGCTAATTGCCGATCAGGTCAAGGTTTACGGCTTGGATAAAGACGAATCGGGACTAACAAGCGCCCAAAATGAGCTGGGCGATCAATTTGTGCCCATGCCGATCGATTTGACCCAAAACGCGCAAATTCAAGACATTTTCGCATCCATTCACGACAATGAGGGAGGCTTGGATATTCTGGTCAATAATGCGGGCACATGCTTTATGTCCGAATTTCCAAATATCCCCGAAGAAGAATTCAAACTGCAGATCGATATCAATTTTTCCTCTGCATTTTATTGCTGCCAGGCGGCCATCCCGATGATGCTGTCCCGCCCTGGCGTGAAGAAGATCATCAATGTCTCGTCAAATGGCGCTTACAATTTTGATGTGTTTGATCCGCCGCATTACCGTGCCAGCAAGGCCGCGATGGACAATCTAACGAAAGATCTCGCGCGCCGCTATGCCACGGACAAAATCTCGGTCAATTCAATTGCGCCAGCGATGACGCAAACCCCTTTGTTTGACGTGCTGACCGACGAGGTGTTAGCCGATGCCATTTCCAAAATGCCCCATGGTGAAGCGATGCAGCCCGACCAGATCGCGGCGTGGATCGGCTTTCTGGCGTCAGACGCAGGCGATGTGTCCAGCGGCAACGTCATTATTTTGAACCAGGGGCGCGACGTCCGCTAGTCAAATGATGCTGGCGCCTTATTCAATTCACCCCATTGCTCTGGAGAGTGTCCGTAGATGACCAACGCAGACTCCCTGTTCGCAAGCTCCATCAATCTATTGGCGCTTTCCAGAGCATGTTTTGGATCGCTGGCGGTTGCAAACCGCTCGTCAATTTCCTCCGGTCGGGAAATGGCATCTGAGGTAAGCAACACGGCCCCGGTTTCTGGCAACCGCACTAAAAAGGCCAATTGCCCCGGCGCGTGGCCCGGCACATGCATGATGGAAAAGTCCGGCCCAAATTGCACATCATCGTTCAATTCAACATATTCGCGTTTTGGCCATGTCATCGGTTGGGCACCGCGCCAGTATAGCGGGCGATCCAATTGGCGTTCGGCCGCAGCGATAAAAAGCGGCGCTTGGGGGAAATCGGCAAGGCCGCCAATATGGTCAATATGGGTGTGGCTGGTCACAAAATGGGTGATCTCGTCAGGCCGCACCCCGGCCAATGCCAGCTGTTTTTCCGGGCGATTGTCTTGGTTCAGCGCGATGATTTCGCCAAATTCACCCAAATTATCCTCTGCAGCGGAGCGCTCAATGTCATCATAATACTTTTTGGGGAAGCCGGTATCGATCAGAATATTTTCGTCATGGTCTGTTTGAATTAGATAGCCGCAAATCCCGATAATCCGGCCATTTGTATGCACTTTGAACAGGCCGTAGTCCAAGACAAAAAGACGAACTGGCTTTCCCTTAACAAAAGTATTTGATTCCATGAATATTCTCCTTCTAACGCATAACGACTAGGCAAATGAATAATGAAAGTCAAGATACATAGCTTGTTTAAATATTTGATGGACACGACCAGTGAAGAGCCAGAGTCAATACTTGGGTATTCCTTGTCGAAGTCGCCCAAGCTGAAGGATTTTATGGATCAGCTCGATCCAGAAATGAGTCTTGATTGGAATTTGCAGTCCTTTTGGGGGCTGCCCGCATTGCGGCAGAATGTGCTGACCCAGGCGGGTATTTCTTCAACCCTCTCGCCTGACAATGTGTTGATCACTGCGGGCGCGGCAGAGGCGAACTATTTAGTCTTGCGCCAATTGTTGGCTGAAGGCGGCGAGATTGTTTTGGAAAAACCCGGCTGGCCGCAGGCCGAGGTAATGGCCAAGGCGATGGGGCTTGAGCGGCGCTATGTTGAGCGACAGGAAGCGGACAATTGGGTATTGCCATTGGACCAGCTGGAAGCCGCCATCACCGCAAAGACCAAGTTGGTCTTTATCACCAACCCCAACAACCCGACCGGCGCCTTGGCGTCTGATAGGGAAATGCAAAAGCTTGTCGATATTTGCGCCAAAAATGGCACCTGGTTGCTGGTGGATGAGGTTTATGCGGGCCTGGAGTGGAACCGCGCGCGCCCGACACCGGTCGCGGCACTTTATGAACGGGGCATCACCACGGGCAGTGTTTCAAAAGCGCTTGGCTTGCAGGGATTGCGCACCGGCTGGCTGATCACACAAAGCGAAGAATTGCGTTTTGACGCGATGATTTTGCGTGAAAACAGCAGCGAGATCATGAATGTGATGGGCGAAGCCATCGCTGAAATCGCCTTGCGCCCAGAAAACTTGGGCCCAGCCCTCGCTGAAGCCCGCGCGGACGGCGAAAAGAATCTGAAAATGCTGGATCAGTTTTTGAGCGATCAACCACATTTGAGCTGGATTGCCCCACAGGCAGGCTGATCGGCATGGCCCGAGTGGATGAACAGATTGATGTGGCAACGCTGGCAAAAACACTGCTGCAACCGCCCTATAAGACGTTTTTGATCCCCGGTGAAGCCTATGGATTGCCGCAACATATCCGCCTTGGCGTTGGCGGCGGCAAAGAGGCAATGCTTGAATTGGGCCTTGAGCGGCTTAGCGCCTGTCTAAAAGAACTTGATTAGTTTGTTTCGCTCTCTTCCAAATTTGGGTGTATTTGTATTCTGATCAATACCAATGTTGCGATGAGCATTGGCTTGCGCACCGGTGCGCGCTACCTTGAAGTGCGACTTTTGTTTGAAACCACTGAAAAACCTAAGCCCGCGCCGGACCCGATTTTGCATTGTCTAAAGCAGTTTCAGTGTGCGCCTTCGCAAGCGTTGTTTGTGGGCGACAGTGACGTGGACGCGGAAGCTGCCGACAAGGCCGGGGTCGAGTTTGCGTTTCATACACAAGGATTTGGCAGCCTGAAATCGCAGCCCTGCCAAATGTTGATTGATCATTATACCAAGATCAATTTTCTACCCACCAAAGAAGTAGCACAGCCCTAGGCTGCGCTACTTCTGCGTTCGAGATACAACTCGCGACATTTCTATCGTTCAGCAACTTTACCCACTTTTGCGGCAAAAACTTTCATGCTAGATTCGTTTGGCAGACCAAGTGCTTATATTAAGGTACTAAATGAAGAGATACTCAATATCCACGTGGTTTGGCGGACTGTTACTTGCGATTTTTACGCCTCTATTTTTATTTTTTTGTTTTGCTGGTTTGGCAGCTCCAGCTATCTGAAAATGCAGCGCTTGAACGGCGCACATTGCGCGCCGCAAATAATGTAGCTGAAAATGTCGAAGCCGTACTTGATGGCATGAAAATCGCGTTGCAATTGGTCTCGTCGTCCAAAGAGTTGGCGGACGGAGATTTAGAAGACTTCCACGCCAAAACCCAGTTTGCGTTAGAAGGCGCAGGCAGCTTTGTGCTTGTGGTTGACGAAACTGGCCAACAGCTTGTGAACACTAGGGTGCCCTATGGCACAAAGCTTGGCAAAACATCTGATTTGGAAAGTCTGAAGGAAACCTTTGAGAAAAACGAGGTGCATGTTTCCGGCCTATTCTTGGGCCGCACCAGTGGCCGCTGGGTTTTTAATGTTATGAAGTCGCTTGAGGCCTCCGATAAAAGCCCCGCCCGGGCGATTATCACCACCAGGAATGCCGCAAGCCTAAAGCAGATATTTGGCACCGTAGCGTTGCCGGCCCAATGGCACTCTTATTTGCTGGACGACAGTGACCATATCATCATGACCAGCCGTGGCGAAAATTTCTCAGTTGGTCAAGATGTGAAGGCTTTAGATGATGAGGCGCTTAAACGGTTCTACTGACACCGAAAAGCCAAGGCCTTTTTGTTGAAAACGGGCATATTTATGGCCTCTCGAGCATTGTGGGGACAAACTGGAGAGCCATTGTGGGGGGGCCGAAAGCCACCGCCAACGCTTCGGTTTATCAAACATGGCAAACCCTGGTTGTTGGGGGGATTTTGTTTTTGATGATCGCCTTCATGCTGGTGGTTTATTTCTCAAATTATTTGCGGCGTGCGATTGAAGGCATTGCGCATATAGCACAGCGACTTGGCAGCGGCGAAACGGTGAACCCAATTCAAACGCGCATCAGTGAAATTGCCCTTGTGTCTGAAGCACTGGCCGACGCGTCTAATGATCGCCAAAAACGGGAAGAAAAGATTGAATTTGTCATGCGCGAACTGGCGCACCGCACCAAGAATTTGATTACCGTTGTTTTGTCGATGGTACGACAGACCTCGCGCAATTGCAGTTCCATTGAAGAGCAAACCAGGCTCATAACTGATCGGGTGAGCGGCTTGGCTATTCCATTGATCTGCTGACGGCTAGCGAGTGGGGTGCCGTGTCACTCCCGGAACTTGTTAAAAAGCAACTGACATACTTTGGCACCCTTGATCGCAACATACATATTGCGGGTGAAGATATTCAATTGCGGCCACAGGCCGTGCAGGGCCTGGGCATGGCCATTCATGAACTTGCCACAAATGCCTCAAAATATGGCGCTTTGAGTGTGCCAGGCGGCCAAATAAATATTATTTGGGAAATCATTGGCGATGGTGACAACGCCCAGCTGAAACTGATCTGGCGGGAATGCGGCGGCCCCATCGCTGTCGAGCCGTTGAAAAAGGGGTTTGGCTCGCAAATATTGGAAAAACACACT